>ULYQ01032842.1_pt1 | contig 76316 bp, 59 predicted proteins | sample 1962271 | NCBI WGS metagenome assembly ULYQ01 (sample SAMEA4835865, study PRJEB28245) | human gut metagenome | biome: gut microbiome; material: fecal sample | place: Denmark | collected 2008
GTGAACATTTCCTCGCAGACCCGCACCGTCGAGAAATGGATAGCGAAGTGAAGACGGCTCCGCGATCAGCAAGGCTGCGTGACGTTACGCTCTAGCGGAGCAGTCCGAGGATGAAGTCCGACGGAAAGTAACTGAAGACTGTTGGATAGCTAGGGCGACGCCGCTGGACGGGGTAAGGATGACCAGGCAGAAGTTGACGATATGGAAGGTGGTGATAATCAGCAGGGAGAGCACGATGCCCGGACCGGCGATATCTGTCTGGTGGAGCCTGGTCTGTTTAACCCAGCAACATATATGAAACGCATATGAGACATAACTGCCTTCAGAATCGACATTGAACCGCTTTATTTTGCGAAAAAACAGAACCGCAAAGAAAAGATGCGTGAACTCATGCGTAAACTTCATCAGCCGACGGAAATTGCTCCGAAGCCGCGGAAACAGAAAAACCACAAAGAACCCGACGAAACCGGCAGCCAGATAATAATGCAGGCCGATTCTTCCGCCGGAGTCCGTCTCCAGCCTCCAAGTTCTTACAAAGACGGCAACAGCAATGATGAGAAGAACGGCAAACAGCATGCAAGACAGCACATATGCCATCTTTCCGAGCACATTCCATATTCCACACTTCTCTTTCTTCAGCACAAAGTTATCTTTTCTTTTCAAAATATCTGAAAAAAGCGGTGTGTTACGAGGAATGAGGCAACACAGAATTGGATTGAATCGAACAACCTGCATGTCGTGATTTGGTGTATATTATTGAGAACCAAGAAGATATAATGAGCGGCCAAATGCAGGTTATGTGAAAAAGTGGGTAATCCGGCTTTCGCTTTATCCGCTAACTGGTTATTAATCAATACTTTCGTCAGTTACATCAATTTCAGGTTGTTCGGTTTTTCTCTCCGGGCATGCCTTACGGAAACAATCATCTCCATCTACAATCTCCAGTTATGTCTGACAGAAGTGGTCATGTTCCCTGCAACAAGAAGCCTCTCTGCCGTTTTTCTTTCCTCACAGACAGCGCGGTTGGCCGTGTAGCGTAATTACTCAGGAAACCAAGGCATCATCAGATGCCGGGCCGGAGTTGGCGGGCAGGGTCGCCGTGCAGCGATGGAAAATCCGCTTCCGCTCTGTTACAGGGTCCTAGTCGACCTTAGGAAGATGACTTAGACTTTCCCTGACCTGTTCGTCAGTCGGGATGGTGTCAGTCATTTTTCCGTCATTGAACTGCTCATATGCCTTCAGATCGAAATAACCTGTTCCCGTGAGACCGAAAAGAATGGTCTTTTCCTCTCCCGTTTCCTTGCATTTCAGGGCCTCGTCAATGGCTGCTCGTATCGCGTGGCTGCTTTCAGGTGCAGGGAGCGTGCCTTCCGTGCGTGCAAACAATTCCGCCGCCTCGAATACGGAAGTCTGCTCGACGGAACGAGCCTCAATGTAGCCGTCAGCATAGAGCTGTGACAGGATGCTGCTCATTCCGTGGTAGCGGAGACCGCCTGCGTGGTTTGCTGACGGAATGAACTGACTGCCAAGAGTGTACATTTTAGCGAGCGGGCAAATCTCACCGGTGTCGCAGAAATCGTAAGCATATTTTCCACGCGTGAAGCTAGGGCAGGATGCCGGCTCCACGGCGATTACGCGGTATTGTTTCTCGCCGCGCAGCATTTCTCCTACAAACGGACTTACCAGACCGCCGAGATTTGAACCGCCTCCGGCACAGCCTATGACAATGTCCGGGGTAATGCCGTATTTGTCGAGCGCCGCTTTTGCTTCAAGACCGATAATTGACTGGTGCAGAAGAACTTGGTTCAGGACGGAGCCGAGAACATATCTGTACCCGTCATGAGTGACAGCAGTTTCAACCGCTTCGGAAATGGCACATCCCAGACTGCCGGTCGTTCCCGGGTGCTCCGCCAGAATCTTGCGGCCGACCTCTGTATCCATGCTTGGAGACGGAGTGACATGTGCCCCGTAGGTACGCATGACTTCGCGCCTGAAAGGCTTCTGCTCATACGAACATTTGACCATGAATACATGACAATCAAGGTTGAAGTATGCACATGCCATGCTCAATGCCGTGCCCCATTGTCCTGCTCCTGTTTCGGTTGTCACTCCTTTGAGCCCCTGTTTCTTGGCATAATATGCCTGCGCAATGGCAGAATTGAGCTTGTGGCTTCCGGAAGTATTGTTTCCTTCGAACTTATAGTAGATTTTAGCCGGTGTTCCCAATGCCTTTTCGAGGAAATATGCTCTGATGAGCGGTGACGGACGGTACATTTTATAGAAGTCCCTGATTTCCTCCGGGATAAGGAAGAATGCGGTGTCATTGTCAAGTTCCTGTTTGCAAAGTTCCTCGCAGAATACGCCCTTCAGGTCGTCGATGCCCATCGGCTGCAATGTCGCCGGATTGAGCAGCGGTGCCGGCTTGTTCTTCATGTCTGCACGCACGTTATACCATGTTTTAGGGATTTCGTTTTCTTCGAGGTAGATTTTGTAAGGTACTTTCTGTTCCATAATGTTTATAATTTAAGTTGTTTTACGTTTCTATACGAAAAAAGCCCCGTCGCAGTCGCGGCGGGGCTTGAGTTATCTGAATGATTCAGAACAACATACGGCTATAGCCTCCTACGACTGTCAGAGTAGTAAGAGTGCCACCACCAAGAATTGTTGTTCATCATAAACATAGTTCTGTTTCTATTTTTCGGTATGCAAGTTAGAAGATTCAATTATAATATGCAAATTTTTTGCATTTATTTTTCCGCGTCCCGGGTCTCCGCACTGTCTAAAGCCTTGACGATTTTCGTCACAAGTGGGCGTCTTACGATGTTGCGGTGTAAAGTATAGATTCCGAAAACCAATCACTATGCATTTTTTTCTTATATTTGACGAAAACACTTATTATGAATTGGTTTAAGCGTCTATTTGGCTTTCGCAGGCCTAAGCGTTCTCGCGATCTTACTGATGCTGAACGCAATCGTTTGTTATTTATCACGTATTGGATGTTTAACAGCTAACATAAACTGTGAAACGTGATACGCCCGTTTGGCGCGATAACTTCAAGCTGTGGTAATCACTTGAGAGCCGGAGATTTCCGGCTCTTCTTTTTTTTCATTGTAAAATCTTTTGCTACTTTTGTGATGTCGCTTATGCGGCTACCGGGGTGAGAACCTCCCTTGACGCGTATGTCTGGACCGACACAGCGCACATAATTAAAAACAATCAGATAAGTTAGAAATATTTTGCAAATAGTAACGATTATGCTACCTTTGCGAATACAAAGTTCTTTGTTATATGAAGAGTTCTGAATTGAAGAGGTTGCTTCGGAAGAATGAATGCTTTCTTGTCCGTCAGGGGACATCCCACGAAATATGGGAATCCCCAATAACAGGCGAGAGATTCTCAATTCCGAGGCATGGGGCTCAGGAAATCCGGACTGGAACTCTTGAGGCAATCAAGAAGCAGGCAGGGATCTAATCCCTGCCCATTCTTGAATTCAGATTCTGAATAACAGAGAACTTTTTTCAAAAGCAAGTTATTATATGTATAAGATCGTAGCAATTATTGAAAAGGGACCGGACGGGCGATTTGCTATCACGTCCTCTCAGAGTTTTGGCAAAAATCATTTTGGCGGTTTTGGGGAGACAATCGAGGAGGCTAAAGCAGATTTCCGCGAAAGTGTCCAGGACTGCCGTGATTTAGCCATAGCAGACGGGGAGAAAGTCTCTGAAGAGTACCAGATAACATTTCGCTATGACATTCCTTCATTCTTCGAAGATTTCGATTTCATCAATGCCAGCCGCTTCGCCCAGTATGCAGGCATCAACGAAAGCAAAATGAGGCAATACAAGAGTGGGGTGGCATTCCCTGGGGAAAAGACCACAAAGAAAATTGTGGCAGCAATACATCGCATAGGAGCCGAATTAAGTTCGGTTTCAATATAACAAAGAACTTTTTTGGAGAGGAGCCGCCGTGAGGTTGCTCTTCTTTTTTTTGCATTGTAAAATCTTTTGCTACTTTTGTGATGTCGCTTATGCGGCTAGCGGGGTGAGATTTGATGATGCGGGACCATTAGAGCACTATTAAAAACACTATTACACTATGAAACGCATTCTGACCATTCTTTGTACAATGATAACAACTATAGGAAGCGCATCTGCCCAAAATCCGATGGCGGAGGATATGTCCAGATGGGCTGATGGATGGAAACACGCATTCTCGAAGGAGGGAGTCAGAGAATGGAAGCCTGAATTTACCTTGAGATATTATGATGGTTTGGTCACTGCAGGGCCAATGCTTACCGGAGGCATACGAATCGATGAGAAGCGTTCATTTTCCATCTTTATGAGTCAAGGAGAGACATACGCTGATTATGCGCCCGGTGACATATATTCTATCGGTACGGGGATATGTTTCCGCAGATACTGGCATTTGGGAAGGCGCAAAACATTCGCCATTTACAGCGACTTGTACGCTGGAGCCGGATGGATATACAAAATAAGCGGAAAGTATCATCTGAATACACAAACAGGCTGGCAACGCGAAGTGATTAAAGAAAATGTGGGCGATATGATATTCATCGGCGGATGGCAGCCCGGTATCAGAGTAAGATGTTACAAGAATCTTCATCTGTTCATAGGCCCCACCCTTGCCGCAGAATGCCTGGGAGCGCACCTGGGAGTCGGATTCTGACGCGGCGGGGCTTGAGTTATCTGAATGATTCAGAACAACATACGGCTATGGCCTCCTACGACTGTCAGAGTAGTAAGAGTGCCACCACCAAGACACAAGTTAGAAGATTCAAACTATTCTCCTTCAAGAAGGAAAACAGCACTTTCGTAAACTTTCTTCAAAGGAGGGTTCATCCCTTTTTCCATAAGAAATTCTCCTGAAAGAGATTTTCCCGCGAACCAGCTCGCAGACTTCTCTACGTTCAGTTCTGTTACACGGTAGTTCATATTCTCGTCAAGTCCAGCAAGACGGAACTGCGGCACCGAATAACGAGAGTCATAACTAAGGCAATAGGTAAACAGCACTGCTCTGCGGCGATCCCTTGACACATACATCAGAGCATAAGTTCCAGACTTATCTTCAGGAGCACCTAACCTGTAGAGATCACCTTCCGCAATTATATCACGGTAATCCTTGTAACTGCTTATGGCTTTTTGTGCGAAAGCCTTCTCAGTTTCTGTCATATCTTTCGGTTGGAGTTCCATTCCCAGTCGTCCAGCGCAGGCGACATCAAAGCGAAACTTGATAGGTGTAATATTGCCAGTCTGATGGTTAGGAACGGCTGACACGTGTGAGCCCATCACGTTTGCAGGAAAAAAGAGACTCGTTCCGTATTGAATGCCTGTACGCACCAAAGCCTCAGTGTCATCGCTCGTCCAAAACTCATCGAAGTATTTCAATGCTCCGTATTCTACGCGACCTCCTCCCGAAGAACAAGCTTGAATCATCACGCTAGGATACTTACTACGAAGACGCTCCACCACATTGTAAAATCCTTTCGTATAGTCCACCCAGAACTCCGTCTGTCTATCCGACGGAAGGCCCAATGAGCCTACATTCTCCACGTGACGGTTAGCATCCCATTTGATATAATCAATTTTGTCAGAAAGAGCCATCGTCTTGTCAAAAACATCGAAGACAAAGTCCTGCACTTCACGCCTTGTCAGATCCAAAAGATACTGATCCCTCATTGTCGTCGGCTCGTGCAGTCGGTCCCTGACAATCCATTCGGGGTGTTTCTCATAAAGTTCACTCTTAGGATTGACCATCTCCGGTTCAATCCATATTCCGAATTTCAGCCCCCTGCTGTGGGTATATGAAGCAATATCATCAATACCCTCGGGCAATTTGGAGACATTCACTTGCCAGTCACCAAGACCAGCCTTGGCATTGTTGCGCGGATATTTGTTCCCGAACCAGCCATCATCAAGGACAAACATCTCGAGTCCCATATCAGCTGCATCATCCACCATTTCCTTCAGGACACTTGCATCGAACGTAAAATAAGCACCTTCCCAACTGTTAAGAAGAGTTGGTGTCATGCCGTAGCCACAATGCATCTTGTATTCCCTGGCCCAACGGTGAAGGTTGCGACTTGCCCGACCTGCGCCTTGGCCGCTCCAAGTAAGAATCAGCTCAGGAGTCTCAAACGACTCCCCACGAGCGAGCCAGCGGGTGGCTGAGTATGGGTTTGCACCCGCAAGAACATTCAGAACATTGAATTCGGTGAGTTCAAAATTCAATTTGAAATTCCCACTCCAGGCAAGGCTGCCGGCAATAACTTCGCCGGTATCTTCACTGAAGCTGTCTGTATTCAGGCTGAGCATGAACGAAGGATTCTCCGTATGAGTCGTGCGAACTCCTTTCCTACTCTCAACGCTCATTGTCCCGCGAACGAGTTGAGTGTGCTGCACACGCGCCTCATGAGCCCAAGACCCATAGAGGTGGGTAAGGAGATATTTGTCTGCACGTATCGGAAGGGCTGCCGAATAGTAATTCCTAAGCATTACCGTACCTTTCTCGTCATTTCTGATTATGGAATTGACAACAATTACGTCTTCGTGCATATATGCCTTATATATAAGGTCCACAGCAAGTCCTTCCTTCAAGTCGGCAAGATGGATAATGGTCCGGTCCACATTGCCATTTTCTGTCATCTCGGTATTATGGGAGATATAGCGGAGTTCTGTATTCAAGTCACCATTCTTGTGCGTTACAGCCAATGCCGGTTCATTGAACCCACGTCCACCCTGAGTGGAATAAGTCTCATATACAGAGCCGTGCCCCTTAGATATACCGAACTGAAAATCAGCGAACGGGGAGGTGTCCTCTATAACTCCTCCATAATGAAGAGTTCTCAAAAAGCCGTCTTTATCCACGCAAATAATCAATGAGGAATTGTCAGTCCGGACATTTATTACCTTCCCGTCTTCCGCTCCGAAAGAAGGTATTCCGAGCAGGACGAGCAATACAAGCAAAATATATCTTTTCATATCAACACGTAATTTAAGTAAACAATATCTCACGGCCCGTGAAAAGGAAATTCGGTCCCACTACATACTGCCGCGCCGTCGGCGAGAATTGTTCCTCCATCGCAAAGTGAGTATGACCGGAAAGAATGCCCTTGAGCAATTTCTGCTTTTTCAGTCTGTCAAAGAATTTCTCTGTGAACGAATCCGTCTCGTAGGTGTACTTGTGTTTTTGTGGGCCATAAGAACGGAACCGGCTTCCTGGCTTCCAATATTTGAAATTTGCTGCAGCTATCTCCTGAGTATAGATCGGCACGTGCATACAAAGGATTATCGGAAGTTTACGCCTCACCTGGTCCTCGAAGAGATCCACCTGTTCTTCAGTTACGGCATAATACACATCATCCATAGTAATAAAATTCACACCGTTCACCACTTGGGAGACGAAAGTAAGGTTCTTGTGATACTTAGATGCAAGCAACTCGCGGCTAATTTCCTTGTATGCTTCCGTTTTTTCGGACTTTTCGAGTTTCATATAGCGGGAATACTCGTGGTTGCCGACGGCAAAAGCAACGTTTTCTCCAAGGTATTTCTCGGCAAGATCGAGGTTTGCCTCTGAAATCCAATCTATCAGATCACCTGTATGTAGAACATAATCGACATTCTGTCTCGCCCAGTCCAGCGAATCCCGTAATGCTTCTTCTTGCCTTCCTCCAAAGGTTCTCGTTCGACTCCGCATAAGAGTCTGCTTCCTTTCATCTTCCGAGAGATAGGCCGACGTAAGATGTGTGTCAGAGATATGGAGAATAGAAAACGGTTCAGTAGCTCCAGCATCGATATGCGCATAAGTCAATGAAAGCCGTTCGAATTTTCCCCTGTTCGGGAACTCTTCGGGCTTATCTTCCGCAAAAGCCGGCAGTCTCGACGTTGAGAGCAGTAATCCTGCTGCCATCGACGTCTTGAGAAAAGACCTTCTATCCATTTCGCTCAAGATTTCCTCCATTTAGTAGTTTTTAACACAACGAACATTCAGACGCGAGAGTTTATTTGCCTCTACACGCTTCGTATTCATCATATTGAGGTTCATACTCGTTCCAGAGATACAGAGGGAGCGTGCATAATCAGCATCTTGTTGTCCAATAAACCATAGGAATCCGTACTTGCCCGGGGCTTTTGCATTGATTGTTACGCCATCAATCTCAATACGTCCCGCAGGATACCATCCAAATCCCACTTCGTCAGCGCCAGAAACAAACTGTACTATCGGTCCTGCTGCATCCTTATCTTTCAAAGTTTCATTGGTCTGATTCCATACGCCACCATCCACAAGACGGCCATTGCCTCCACGAAGCCATGCTCCTACATTGCCCATATTCTTCACAGTCGAGCCATTCTTGTAGAATTCATCTTTCGTGACGCCCGGCAGGGTAGCAAGACATCCTCCATTGAATGAGAATTCTCCCTTATAGATATCCTCACCTACATTATACTCTGACTTTATTGCGTGGAGCAAATCCCACCAATCGTTACAGTTGGCAACATGCCATCCCTCAGGGCAGCAGCCACGAAGTTGGACATTGTACTCCCCTCCTTCTGTACCATCTAGAGTAAAGGCATTGCCAGCATCATCCTTGCCACCATAAGATGCTATCTTCTCTTCATACTGTTCCTTCGTACAGGCAGAAATACCCGTCATCGCCTCGTACCATGTATAGAAACGTCCAGCTTTATCATTTATCTCGCTCAATGCGGCTTCCGTCATTCCTTTCACAGTAATTCCGGTAATGTCTATAGCCGTTCCGAGTTTTCCATCATTACCTGATTCGAAACAGTTCATGGTCATCCAGGTCTTTGAACCATACTTCTTGCTGACATCATCCGGCTCTGGCTCAGGTTCAGGTTGTGGCTCAGGTACGACAGTCCCCTCTCCTACAGTCAGGATAGCAAGAAAAAGCCTCTCCTTACTTTGTCCCAGTTCATTCTTCGCGACAACGGAAACAGATCTGCGAGGTATCTCGCAATCGGTGTCCGCGGCCTTGACCTTTATCATGTTCGTACCTTGTCCTTCGATAATGGTAAGCAATCCAGATGCCTCGTCAGCTATTTTCCACTCGTAACTGTCGGCCCATTTCACTTCATTTACACTGAACTGGAAGACCTCTCCGTGAACACATTTAAGCTTCGCCGGAATTTTGTTGATGTTGCCAGGAGTCGCAGGAATAGTACGCTCCTGAGTTTCCGCCTCTACTTCGCGATTCACCGCTTTTGTACAAGAAAGCATACACACAGCAGACAAAGAGGCGAGAAAAACAAGTAATTTATTGGTTTTCATATTTTTATCACAATTAATCATTTATCTGGAATCTAATAAGAAAAAGGTTGGTCCACATACCACCTGACCTTATAAATCTTGTACTTGAAGTACGAGAAGAGACAGTTGCCGTTGAAGTCCACTACCTCACTGGTCCAGTAGGACGAAGAAGTCGGTCTCGTGAGGATTTGCGGCCATCCTTCAGGACCGGTCGAGATACTTTTGACGTTCTTTTTGTAGGCAAGTTCCACAGCCACCACCTTTCCTGTTTCGGGGTTGAAACTGAAGACGTTTTTGCCCGTGGTGAGATAGAGTTCATCCTTTCCATAAACAGGAATGAGGTCGTGAATCATCGACATGTCGTCCGGCACATCATAGCCATATTCTTGGGTCAGTGTCGTTTTGGTCTTATCGTAAGAGTACTTGTAAACACGTCCCTCAGAGGCAGTCCACAGGCACTCGCGTTTCTTATCCCAGACGGCATTATGGGCAGCTGCCACCACAGCGGACGAGGTCGGCTTCGTATCATAAACCCCATCTCGGCACTTATATATCTGAAGTTTATTGGAATTGCTGCAGGCAACCACTATACTGCCGTCGGGGAGAATCTCCGCAGAGTGAGGGCTACCCCCGGCATTGACCACAAAAAGCACCTTCTTGTCTTCGATACGTACCAATGCAGCGCCTCCGCTCGAGGCTGTCACAAGCACGCAACTCTTGTCCAGCACAGGTTTGGCCTCATCCGGCTCAGTGAAAAGTTTCACCTGAGAAGGATCCAAGCCATCCTCTGCCGGCTTCCATTCCCAAGCTATTTTTCCTGTCGGCTGGTCCACGATTACGATGTGTCCCTGTGACTGTTCCGTGACAATCAATGGACGGGTCGCATCCTTAAGTTCAATGGTCCCTTTCTCAACGTTTTCAGGACGCCAAGGGATATATGGCCCTTCCGGCTCTTGTTTCTGGCATGATGCACAAAGAAGAAGAAGAAAAAGAAAAGCAAGTCTCGTATATATGTATTTCATTTCCATACGTTTAAAGTCAACTTTCATCATAGCGTGATTTGTCATATCCTAATAATTTGGATTCTGATCAAGGTTTTTGTTCAAAAGACGCTGCTCCGAAGGGATAGGCCACCAGTAGTCTCGCTCAGGGTCGAATGATCTGATTGCTATTGCAGTACCGTTGTAGTCGCAGATTTCGTCATTCATTACCTCCTCCGCAATTTTCCAGCGACGGATATCATTGTAATAAAGTCCTTCGCCGGCGAATTCGATTCTGCGCTCATGGCGTATAACCTCACGCATCTGCTCTTTGTCAAGAGTTCCTGTCTTTATTATAGGGATACCGGCACGCTTGCGGACTGCGTTCAATGCTGAATACACCTCTGCAGAAGGGCTTGTTTCTACCTCGTTCTTGGCCTCTGCGAACATAAGCAGCACATCCGCATACCTTATGAACATATAGTTCGTCTCGCCATTACCATCATCGGGATCGCGGGCTTGGTTATCATATATGGTAAGTTTCTTGTGAGCAAATCCGGTAAACTGACAAATCTGAGTTGCGGTACTGTTGGCCTTTCCGAGAAAAGTGCATCCTGGATAGAAGACAGTAGCTTTGAAACGAGGGTCTTTCTTGTCATAATTGTCTTGGGCGTAAGTCTTGCCGTCTGAAGATTCGTACGCGTTAACCAGATCCAGAAGCGGTGCGTTATTGCGATACTGCACACTTTGGACGTTCCACGCGTTTATAGGTGTGTTCTTTGTCTTCGAATACTCCACATCGAAAATACACTCACAACTGTGTTCATTTGCCGGAAGGAATAATTTCCTATAATCCGGGAAGAGGTCATAACCGGCTACTTTCGCATGGTCAATAACCTCAGCAGCCGCATCCGCAGCCTTTTTCCACAGGGCGAGATCACCCTTTTCATTGACCAAAGGGCTGGCCTCAAAAAGCAATAGTCTTGCCTTAAGCGACATTGCCGCACCTTTGGTCGCACGGCCTTTATCCGACTTCGAACCCCATTTCCAGTCGAGACACTCGGCCGCTCTGTCTAAATCTCCAATAATCTGGGACACAACCTCTTCGCGGCTGCTTCTTGGAAGAGTACCATGTGACATTTCCGGAATGCTGAGCACGAGCGGAACGCCATTGTAATAAGTTACTAGAAGATAATAGTACAGAGCTCTGAGAAACTTTGCCTCGCCCTCCATTTGGAGTTTTCTCTCCTCACTAGCCACTGCTCCAGGGAGTCTGTCAAGGTGCGTATTACACCGCCCGATGCCCTCATAACAAGCTTTCCAACGATCGCTGATGACACCTGCAGAATTGGCCGAATGAGTACCAAGCGCGATTTCATTCCACCCGTGGGAATTGCTGTAGTTGTACTCGTTCGGAGTAGCACTGTCCTCAAGTAGAGGATCAATGTTAAGAGCGCCAGAATGCGTGAGGACATTATAGCATCCGGTCATCGCAGCCTCCGTACCCTCGGCTGACTGCCAGAACGTCTCGACGGTATAGCGATCCGACGGGATAGTGTCAAGACTACAAGACGCTACCAGAATCACGGATGCAGTCGAAATAAAGATTTTTCCAATATGTTTCATAATGCTGTTCGCGATTTAAAATGTGATGTTGAAACCGAAATTATATGTCTTCAACGATGGATACTGGATCAGGTTCGTGCTGGAAAGGTCAATTTCCGGATCGAACATCTTCAGAGGAGAGAAGGTGAAGAGATTTTGACCATTGACAAACAACTGAATCTGTTTCATCTTGATAACTTTCATCCATTTCTCAGGCATAGTCCACGAAAGCTGCAGTTGCTTGCATCTCAGATAAGATGCATCATATAGCCATTGGGTATTCTTGTAGTTATGCATTTCCGGAGCGCCTGTCGCCGTATGGAGAATCGGCAGTCTCGAATTATGGTTTTCTTCTGTCCAAGCGTCTGTAGTCCACTCTTTCAACACGCCGGCACCATTCCAGAACGGAGCAGCAAGATTGCCTGAAAGGTATGTGTACACGTCCGCTACGCCCTGAAACTGAGCCGACAGTTCTACACCCTTCCACCCCACGGAGAAGTTGAACGCATAGGTGATACTTGGTGTGAGGTTTCCTGAAACGGCACGGTCACGGTCATCGATACTTCCGTCACCATTAAGGTCCTTGTAACGGATATAGCCCGGCTTTACGCCACTGCCGACAGTGGCAGAATTGGCAATTTCCTCGTAACTATTGTAGAAGCCGTCCGCCTGATACAAGTACCACGCACTGATAGGTTCACCCTCTTTAATGATGTTGAACGTAGATATATACTCCTGTCCATTAAGATCTACGACAATATTTTTATTGTAGCAGAAATTACCTCCCAGACTATACCGGAAGTCCCTGTATCCGTCGCGCCACTGGATGCTGTACTCCATACCGTCATTAGCCACAACTCCGATATTCTGCTTCGGACCTTTCAGGTTTCCAATCTGCGCAGGTATCTTCACATCCCTGAGGATACCCTCAGTTCGTTTCTTATAGAAGTCCGCAGTAAAATTCAACCTTCCTCCCAAAACGGCAAAATCCAGACCGGCATTGTAGGTGGTCGTAGTCTCCCAAGATATATCCTCATCCACAAAATCCCTTATCGCAGCACCTCCAGAGATGGTATCACCGAAAGAGTAGTTGTATGAAGGACTGGCAAGAACCGACATGAGGTATTCGTAGTTTCCGATAGCCTGATTTCCCATCTGACCGACAGAACCTCTAAGCTTAAGGATATCTATCCAGGATATATTCCTCATCCAATTTTCCTTATCCAGTCTCCAACCGATTGACACAGCAGGGAAGAAGGCCCATCGGTTGCCCTTGGCAAATTTCGAAGATCCGTCATAACGGGCCGTGAAGTCGGCAAGATATTTCTCCTTATAATTGTAAGTTACCCTCCCGAAGAACGATGAGAGAATCTGCTCAGAAACAGCACCTGTAATATCATCCATCTTCGTTCCTGGAGTCAAGGCATCGAGTTGGTTATTGAAATAGTCACGTTTCTTTGCAGTAAATGCTGCACTGTTCGTGTATTTGTGCTCATATCCGAGCATCACCCCAAGTGTATGCTTCTTGGCAAAGGTATTGTCGTATGACAAGGTATTGTAAAAGGTAGTGTTGTACGCATTTGAATCCCAATCCTTAACATAAACATATGGACTGAAGTCTTTCTTCTCATATGTCTTGGGATTGTACGTGTACATAGCCGTCTTGAAGTTCTTCGAGTAATTGTCACTTTTGAGGTAACCTAGAGTCGCCCGATATGTCAGATGCCACGGAAGTGTATATTGAAGGTCTATCTTTCCGAGAAGACGGTGCGGCTGCCTAGTGGTACGACCTTCCTTAAGATAAAGAAGAGGATTCTCAGGGTTATTGCGCCCCGGTGTGGAAAGCCAAGTATTGAGCCAACGGCCATCAGGGAGCCGAGTGCTGAAAATTGGCAGTGCCCGATTAATGACGTTAATGGTGGTGGAGACACCGTAAATCGGCTCAGTGTTGAAGCGAAAGTTGCCAAGTATGCTGGCCCCGACCTTGAGTCGCTTTGTTACCTGTGTGTTGACCTTGATGTTCCATGAATATCTTGTGGCATCGTCATTGCTCACCATCACTCCTTTCTGCCGCATATATCCTAAACCGATCATATAGTCCACCTTATCACCGCCTCCAGATACGCTTGCATTGTATTCCTGTACAAAACCATGCTCATAGCAGAGGTCATACCAGTCAGAAGCCGGATAGATATATTTGTCGTGTTTCATTCCTTCTTCATACTCAAGGATATCAGCATCGTTGTAAGTCGTCACCAGCTTTCCCTCGTTGAGCTCCGCCTGATTGCGCATCCTCATATATAGAATAGGATCCGTCACCACATCAGGAACATACGTAGGAGACTGGACTCCGAAGTTTGCCTTCAGTCTCACAACTGGAGCGCCCTTCTTGGCCGATTTCGTCGTGATGAGAATTACACCATTAGCCGCCTTGGAGCCATAAATCGAGGCGGAAGCATCTTTGAGTACGGATATTGTTTCTATATCGTCCGGATTAATCTCATCAAGAGAGTATTCTATTCCATCGACAAGAATCATCGGACTGGAACTACTCAAGGTCCCGACGCCACGAACACGGATGGTCGCCCCATCAGATCCAGGTTTAGATGAACTCTGGTTAATGTAAAGACCCGGCATAGAGTAAAGCGCCTCTGAAGCATGAGTCATCGGACGATTTTCAATCTCTGTCATTTTCCTCACCGTGATGGAACCGGTAAGCGTCTCTTTCTTCTGTGTTCCGTAACCGATAACCACAGATTCAGACAACAGACGGTTGTCTTCTTCAAGAGAAATACTGAGCGGCTGGCGTTCCGAACCACTGATGGTTATAGTCCTTGAAACGAACCCCAGATAGTCAATCCTGAGGGACGCAGGACATGTCAAGTCTGGGAACACGAACGATCCGTCAACGTCTGAAAGGACACCTTTCAACGTACCATCAAGCATAATGGATGCCCTGGCAAGCGGTTCTCCGGCCCTATCGGTCACTGTTCCCTTCAGAGTTATGGTCTTCAGTTCGTTTCCGACAGTCGAAATGACTATCACCTTTCCGTTCAGATGTGCTTGAGTTCCAGTCCCCGCAAGTATCTCCGAAAGTGCGTCCATTACATTCTTCCCTTCCGGCACATCTACGGTCTTGTTTACGTCAAGATGACCTTTATTGTAAGCAAAAGTCAATCCCGTCTGCCTCTCGATCAAGTTCAACGCTGCAGAAATCTTCATTGACTTTTTCTGAAACCGGACAATCTGCTCTTGTGCAGACGCTCCTACCGCCGTCAGAAAAAAAAGAATCATCATGATTACTAGAGTAAGTGCTCTTTTCATAATTCCCGTATTATTTTATATAAACATTTGAATCATTCATTTTGTATTTCATACCAGGAAGAAGCCTGCTGACGACTGAGAGAATATCATCCAAGCCCTCCCCATGGCTAAACTTGACGGTAAGAACATCCTTGTCATACCTGTCGGTAGTAAGATATATATTCACGTCGAAGCGAAGTTGAAGAAGACGCACCAGATCGTGGATACTTCCATCTTCGAGGTATATGCCTCCGCTTTCCCACAGAACGACAGAATCTGTGTCCACCTCATCTACAGAATAATCTCCAGTTGTTTTCCGGTAACGGAATTCCTGCCCAGGAACAAGTGTCTGACAGATTTCCGAATTTGTACTCACTTCAACAGAACCTCTACAAAGTACGGTGGAAATTTCCGCCTCATCAGGATATGCTCTTACATTGAACTTCGTACCAAGAACACGAACAGTGACGTCAGAAGTTTTAACGAAGAACGGATAGTCTTTGTCTGAAGTAACATCAAAAAGCGCCTCTCCGGAAAGGCATACGCTCCTTTTCGAGCCATTAAAAGTCTCCGGATAGAAGATAACGGAACCGGAATTCAATACTACTTTGGTCGAATCAGGAAGATATACTGTCCTCGTCTGTCCATTCGGAGCCGAGACTACAATCTGCTCAGCAACAAAATTTACCTGAGGAGTTTTCTTGCTGTCCAACATGAGATAAGATACGAAGCAAATGAGTATTGCAGCGGCAACACCTGTAGCCCATCGCAAGAATACCGTAAACACCCCTTTTCTACGTTCTTCTTTTTCCGCTTTATTCAAGACAGCAGACAGAGCCCTTTCAGTTTTATATTTAGGATATGACTTGGAATCAATAAGTTTCCAATTGAATTCTTTACGCATTTTATGTGGCATCTTGAATGTGAATTATAGGTGATTCACATATAAGATGCACGACAAGTGCAATACCCCTAATGGTCAGATAAAAAAAGTTAAAACTACGAGAACTTTCCTGATTTGATTCAATGCAAGATTCAAGTGATTCTCTACAGTCTTCTTGGAGACACCGAGACTTTTGGCAATTTCAGCATTGGACATTCCGTATTTACGGCTACAGATGAATATCTCTCTACGACGTGGCGGCATGTTGTCGACTATCCTGCGAATCTCATCCTTCTCGAAATTTACAGAACACTGTTCTTCAATGAACTGGTCCACCAGCATCTCAAAGTCTCCTATAGTCGTTGACGGCTTTCTCTTACGCAGATGCATAAGGGCCGCGTTCCTCGACAGGACATAGAGCCAAGATCCGAAATTCTCAATCTCTGCAAGGACATCCCTTGTAAGCCAGACTTTCAAGAAAATGTCCTGTGACAAGTCTTCAGCAATCTTCAAATCTTTTATGATGCCGGAAATAAATGTGACAGTTTTAGGATAATAATAACGGAAAAGAGTCGAGAATGCCTCCTTGTCATTCTCAGAGATACGTTTCAAACACTCTTTTTCGTTGTTCATAATTCAAGTGCAAATCATATTGAGACCCAACGGTCGTGGTTAAGCTGCGAAGTAAGACATTTTAATCATTTTTTACAAACCCTTTGTAGTTGACTGGCTGAAGAAAAACAGAAGAAATTTTCCGTTCCAGATTTTATTTGTAATTTCGTCGGATGCCGGGAATGGGTGGCCGGTTGCGGGCACTTGTTGCTCAGAACATTGACATGGAACTATGAAGATACTGGTAATAGAAGACGAGCGCTCTTTGCAGGAATTGATTGCGAGAGCATTGCTGAAGGAACATTATGTCGTGGAAGTGGCTTCGACATACGGTGAGGCGTGGGAAAAACTGTCGTTGTTCTCATATGACTGCATCCTGCTGGACATCATGCTTCCGGACGGAAACGGGCTCGACCTGCTTAAGGCCTTCAGGGAAGAAGGAAAAGCATTGACAGTAATCATACTTTCCGCCCGCAACTCATTGGAAGACAAGATTATCGGACTGGAAGAGGGCGCGGACGACTACCTCCCTAAGCCATTCCATACGGCAGAACTTCTGGCCAGAATCAAGAGCGTGACCAGAAGGAGCAACGGAAGCGGACGCAACGGAATAGTCTATGGCAATGTCAAGCTAAACCCGGACAGCCGCACAGTGGAAGTCGGCGGAAAAACATTGACATTGGTGAAGAAAGAATACGACATACTTCACTATTTCCTGCTCAGGCCGGGGCACATGGTCGATAAATCAGTATTGGCAGAAGCCGTGTGGGGCGACGACATATATCTGGCGGACAATTTCGACTTCATCTATTCGCAGGTCAAGAATCTGCGCAAAAAACTGGAAGAAGCCGGGGCCGATATAGAAATCAAGTCAGTTTACGGATTCGGATACAAACTCGTCACCAAAGAATGAAACTGATCCACAATATCGCTGTACGCCTGTCTATGGCATTGCTCCCGGTCATCGCGCTCTGGGCGATGGTCTTTTACTTCGTCATCGTGGATGAGATCAATGACGAGGCCGACGACCTGCTTGAAAGTTATGCTGAACAGCTGATGGTCAAGAAGTTGTCCGGGAAGAAACTGCCGGTCACCAACATCATGACAGACGGGCATTACAGCATTTCCGAAGTTGCGGAGAGCTATGCAAATTCACATGCCGGGATGGAGTACTACGATGCAGACTTCTACATTCAGGAGACAGACGAACAAGAACCTGCACGATTTCTCAAGACGATATTCAGAGACCGTGAAGGAAGATGTTTTGAACTCATTGTCGCTACACCCACAATCGAAAAAGATGACCTGATAAAGACCATCCTCTGGTGGATACTCGCATTGTATCTCATTCTGTTGCTGACAGTTATCGTGACCACTCTCGTCGTGTTCCAGAAAAGCATGCGGCCGCTATACATGATTCTCGACTGGCTCAATGCCTACACACCAGGAAAGTCACACGGCAGCTTGTCAATAAACTCGGACATCCGGGAATTCCGTCAGCTGGAGAAAGCCGCCACAGATGCGACCGACCGTTCCGACAGGGCCTTCGAAAAGCAGAAACAGTTCATAGGCAATGCTTCACACGAGCTTCAGACACCGCTTGCCGTGCTTGGAGGAAGGATCGACTGGATGCTGGACAATGACACATTGGGAGAAGAAAGCGTCGGCGAACTCGTGCAGATGAAACGCGAACTCGGACATATCGTGCGACTCAACAAGACACTTCTCCTGCTCACGAAAATCGACAACGGACAGTTCCCTGACGTGACTGACATAGACCTTTCAGCCATGGTGCTGTCCCAGAAAGAACTGTATGGGGAAATCTTCAGCAGCAAGCAGATAACCTGCTCAGCACAAATACCGGACTCCCCTGTCACGATAAAGATGAACGAGACGCTCGCCACGATTTTAGTGACCAACATCATCAAAAACGCATTTGTGCACAGCCCTGAGGGCGGCAAGGTCGCATTGACATTGACAGAAAACGAACTCGTGGTCGAGAACAGCGGGGACTCGCCTCTGGACAGCAGCCGGATTTTCGAGAGATTCTACCAGGGCTCGAAAAAAGAGGGCTCTACCGGACTGGGGCTGGCACTTGCCAAAACCATTGCAGACAGATGCGGAATGCTCCTCACCTATTCTTATGTGGACGGAATGCACCGTTTCAGCGTAGAATTCTGAAAAAAGTTCAGAATTTCCGTGCCGATTACAGATTCACTCCAGAATTGTACTATAATTTCGCAATACAAAGAAGGACAATGTTATGTTTAAGAAGATCATTTTAGTAATCATTTCGCTCGCGGCAGCAGGAACATTGGGCTATTACCTGACAAACCTCGTGCACGACAAGGCGACAAGCCCGGAATCACTTCCGGAAAACGTATTGAGCTTCATCGCCGAGCACTTTCAAGATGAAAAAATAGCATTTGCCAAAGAAGACAGAGACTTGCTGAAAATGTCCTACGAAATCGTGCTCACGGACGGGACCAAACTGGAATTCCGTCGCAACGGAGAATGGAAGGAAATCAACCGTCACCGCAACAGCATCCCCGACGGCATAATTCCGCAGGCAGCAGCCGACAAGGTCAATGAACTGTATCCCGACTCGTTCATCACCAAGGCCGAGTATGACGACGGAGAACTTGAGCTGGAACTGGACAATGGCCTCGAACTGAAATTCGACAAGAACTTCAATCTTGCAGGACTCGACCGATAGCCCGAAAAACTAGAGATAAAAAATTACAAACCAATAAATTATAGTACAATGAAAAATTTATTTATTACAGCAATGTGCTTCTGCCTGATGACACTTGCAGGCTGCAATAAAGCTTCGGCTGACAGCCAGATAAACGAAAAAGCGAAAGCAGAATTGGCAGAACGCTATCCGGATGCAGTCAATGTAAAATGGACATCCAAGAACGGCTACGACGTGGCAAAATTCAACAGAGCCGCTACACGTTCAGCCAACGCAGAATATGACTTCTCCGTATGGTTCAACCGCTCAGGAGAGTGGTGCATGACCGAAAGCGAGATTTCGTACAATGAACTTCCGGAGGCCGTAAAGACAGCTTTCCAGGCAAGTGAATATGCTGACTGGAAAGTGGATGACATCGACAAGCTCGAGAGAAACGGCATGGAGACCTTCTATGTCATCGAGGTCGAGACACGTTCCGGCAATATCGAAAAGGAAGCGGACCTGTATTATTCTGCAGAAGGAGCCCTCATCAAGACAGTGGTGGACATCGATTCAGACTACGACTACGAGGACTATCTCCCGACAGACATCCAGTCCGAACTCGAGAAATTCATCGGCCAGAAATACCCTGGAGCCGTAATCATGGATGCAGAATATGATGACGGCGAAATCGAAGTCGAGATCGTACACGAAAGACGCGGCAAGGATGTGTATTTCAGCAAGGACCACAACTGGCTCCGCACAGAGTGGGATGTACGTAAAAACGAACTTCCGGCAGCCGTTCTGACCCAGATCAGCACATCTTATCCATCTTGGGAAATCGATGACGCCGAATACGTGGAGACCCCATCAGGAGACTGGTTCAAGATAGAACTTGAAAAAGGGGACTCAGAAGTCGAAATCAAAATTACAGCTGCCGGAGTTATTTTATAAGCGAAGGCTATTCAAATGCCCAATGCCCGATGTCAGTGCGGTGGAAGAGGTTATCGCAATCCACCTTGGACACAGCTTCAAGAGCCTTGTCATGAGCTGACTTGAGATCAGGGGCAGAAGCAAGAACCATCAGTACACGGCCGCCATTTGTCACCAACGAATGGCCGGCCTTGTCGTATGACTCGTGGCCTTCTCCCAGTTTCTTGAGCGTGGTACCCATATGATAAACCTTGACGGAAGGGTCACTCAGCACCTCATCCAAGCCCTTGATTTCCACGCCTTTCTTGTATGAGCCCGGATAGCCTTTGGACGCGAGTACGAAACCTATCACAGCATCTGAAGACCACTTGGTCACAGGCATCGGGATACCGTTGGCCACGTCCCAGAAAATCTCGAAGATATCGGACTCCAGGCGAGGCAGCACAACCTCAGTTTCAGGGTCGCCGAAACGGCAATTGAACTCGATCACCTTGATTCCGTCAGGCGTTTTCATAAGTCCGCCGTACAGCACACCCTTGAACGGAATGCCTTCCGAAACCATACCGGAAGCGATCGGCTTCATGATGTGTTCCAGCGCATACACTTCGTCCTTTTCGGTAATGAACGGAAGCGGAGTATAAGCACCCATGCCACCGGTATTCGGGCCCTCATCACCGTCAAATGCGCGTTTGTGGTCCTGAGCAAGCACCATAGGCTCCACCTCAGAGCCGTCCACGAAGCACAGGAGCGAGAACTCCGGACCGGTGAGGAACTCCTCCACCACCACCTTGCCATGGCCGAACTTGTCGTCAAGAAGCATGTCTTTCAATGCCTCGTCCGCCTCTTCCAATGTCTGGGCCACGACCACTCCCTTGCCCGCAGCCAGGCCGTCATACTTCAGCACAACAGGAAGTTTACCGGCATTGACATAGGCGAGAGCCTCATCGTAGTCAGAAAAAGTGCGGTACGCAGCTGTAGGAACATTGTATTTCGCCATCAGCTCCTTCGCAAAATCCTTGCTCGATTCAATGCGGGCAGCAGCCCTGGAAGGGCCGAAAATTTTCAGGCCGCGAGCCTCGAACTCATCCACGATACCTGCCGCAAGCGAGACCTCAGGTCCCACTACAGTCAGGTCAATGCCTTCATTCTCAGCAAATTCCGCAAGTTCATCCACCTGAGTATCCTCAAGCGGGACACATTTTGCCTGACGGGCTATGCCGGCATTGCCGGGAGCGCAGAATATCTTTTCCACCCTCTCTGAACGGGACAGCGCATCCACGATGGCATGCTCTCTTCCGCCACCGCCGACGACCAGGACCTTGGCTCTGCGGGGGATATTGTTTCCTTCCATAATCTACTAATGTTTGAAATGACGCTCACCGGTGAAGAGCATGGTAATACCCTTCTCATCAGCAAGTTTTACGGAGTCCTCATCACGGATACTTCCGCCAGGCTGCACGATAGCCTTGATGCCATACTCAGCAGCAAGAGCCACACAGTCATTGAACGGGAAGAAACCATCGGAAGCGAGCACCAGACCTTCTGTCATAATGTCCTTTCCTTCTTCTTTCAATGTAGCCTGAGCCTGTTTGAGTGCGATTTCGGCAGAACCGATACGGTTCATCTGGCCGGCTCCGACACCATAGGTCATACCGTTCTTGGCCACTACTATCGCATTGGATTTCACATGCTTGACGATCTTCCATGCGAATTCGAGGTCAGCGAGCTGCTCAGCAGTAGGCTTGGCCTCGGTAACGCACTGCTCAGCTGAAACAGGCTTAGTATTTATATCCCTGTCCTGAACCAGCATTCCGCCGTTCATGCTCACGTACTGCTTGCGGACGGTATTGTCCTTGCTCATATCTACTTTCAGCACGCGAAGGTTCTTCTTGGTGCAGAGCAACTCGAGGGCGTCAGGCGCGAAAGAAGGAGCCATCACGATTTCGAGGAAAATAGGCTTCAGCATCTGTGCAGTTTCCAGGTCAATCTCCCTGTTGGCTGCCACTATACCGCCGAAGATACTGGTCTTGTCAGCCTCGTATGCTTTTTTCCATGCCTCGGCGATAGTCTTGCCGGTAGCGCTTCCGCAAGGGTTCATGTGCTTTACGCCTACACAGAAAGGCTCGTCGAATTCGCGAGCGATATTCAATGTAGCATTGGCATCCTGTATATTGTTGTAAGACAATTCTTTACCATTGAGCTGCTCGGCAGTTGCGAGAGAGAATGGCTCTTTCACTGTGCTTGCGAAGAACTTGGCCTCCTGGTGAGGGTTTTCGCCGTAACGGAGTTCCTGCTTCAGGTCGTACTCGAGGAAAAGTTTCTCAGGAAGGCCTGCCTGTGCACGCATATATGTGGAAATCGCCATATCGTATTCTGCTGTGTGCGTATATGCCTTGGCAGAAAGTTTCAGACGGGTTTCACGGGTGGTGTTGCCGTCGGCCTTGATTTCAGAGAGAAGCGTCTCATAGTCAGCAGGGTTGCAGACTACGGTTACTGATTCCCAGTTCTTGGCAGCGCTGCGGAGCATTGACGGACCTCCGATATCGATATGCTCGACTGCATCTTCCATTGTCACATCCGACTTTGCGATGGTTTCGCGGAACGGATAGAGGTTCACGCACACGAGGTCGATAGTGTCAATGTCATTGTCCTTCAGCTCTTTCATGTGCTCAGGAATGTCGCGGCGGGCGAGAAGGGCTCCGTGGATTTTCGGGTGGAGAGTTTTCACGCGGCCGTCGCAGATTTCAGGAAAACCTGTAACGTCGCTTACACTTGTAACCGGAACACCTGACTCTTTCAGGAGTTTCATTGTGCCGCTCGTGGAGAGGATTTCCCATCCGAGAGCGACCAGACCCTTGGCGAATTCTACTACGCCGGTCTTATCACTTACGCTGATTAATGCTTTCATTTCAATAATATGTTATATCAATAATAATTCACGCCGCAACGGGCATCTGAACCAGATCCGCCACCTACGAAGCAGCAGGTCCATAAAATACTACAACAGAGCGATATCCACGCCCGGAGTATCGGTCACGCGGCCGATGACTGTAGCCTTGTCGCCGTGGGTAGCGAGGATGTCGATTGCCTTCTGAGCCTCGGACTCGTCCATAGCGAGCACCATTCCGACACCCATATTGTAGATGTTGAACATCTCGCGGTGAGCGATCTTGCCGTGTTTTTCGAGGAAACGGAAAATCGGAAGAATCTCCCAAGTGCCTTCATCCACGTGAACGCCCTGGCCTTCCTTGAGGATGCGCGGGATGTTCTCGTCGAAGCCGCCGCCGGTGATGTGCGCCACTCCGTGGACGTCGCAGTTGCGGATGACGTCGAGGACCTGTTTCACATAAATTCTGGTCGGGGTCAATGCCACTTCACCGAGTGGTTTGTCGCCGAGTTCAGGATAGACTGTGTGAAGGTCCAGAGCCGCGTCTGAGAATATCTTGCGGACGAGGCTGAAGCCGTTTGAGTGAACGCCGGAGGAAGCGATTCCCACGAGCACGTCACCCACCTTGACTTTAGTTCCGTCAATGAGTCTGGATTTTTCAACGACTCCGGTGGTATAGCCGGCGATGTCGTATTCTCCGTCCTCGTACATGCCGGGCATCTCGGCTGTTTCGCCTCCGATAAGGGCACAGCCTGCCTGACGACAGCCTTCAGCAACGCCTGAGACGATGGCCTCGACCTTGGAAGGGATGTTTTTTCCGACTGCCACATAGTCGAGGAAGAAGAGAGGTTCTGCTCCCTGTGCGAGCACGTCGTTCACGCACATTGCCACTGCATCGATGCCGATAGTATCGTGCTTGTCCATTGCGAATGCGAGTTTGAGTTTGGTGCCGACGCCATCGGTACCGCTTACCAGAACAGGCTCCTTGATATTCAGAGCCGAGAGGTCGAACATTCCGCCGAACGACCCGATATTACCCATCACGCCTGTGCGGGAGGTGGAAGAAACGTGTTTCTTGATACGTCTTACTACGTCGTATCCGGCTTCGAGGCTTACGCCTGCCTTCTCATAATCTACTGCCATAGCACTAATTATTATTTGTTTTTCAATTTTACATTCTCTCTCGCGAAGGTTGTCTCCAGATCACCTGCGGTGCCAGGGCCTCCGCGCGATATTTATTTCTCCCCCTCTGTCCCCCATTATGGGGGATGCGCTCTCACAGACGCCCTATGCGCAGGCCTCTCCCTGCCGTCTTCCCGAGCGTCGGCTCCTGCCGACTTTGCACAAATTTATTTTTGTTTTTCAATTTTACTGTTTTGCTCGCGGGAGTTCTCTCCAGATCACCGGCGGTGCCAGGGCCTCCGCGCGTTATTTATTTCTCCCCCTCTGTCCCCCATTATGGGGGATGCGCTCTTACAGACGCCTTATGCGCAGGCCTCTCCCTGCCGTCTTCCCGAGCGTCGGCTCCTGCCGACTTTGCACAAATTTATTTTTTGTTTTTCAATTTTACTGTTTTCGCTCGCGGGAGTTCTGCTCTAGAACTTGCCTTCTTTGTTGGCGTCCTCGAGGCTTGCATAGAGCGACGTCGGATAATTGCCGTTGAAACAAGCCAGGCACAAGTCACCGCGCTTGCCGGCCTTGTACATCGCATCCTCCGAGATAAAGGCCAATGTATCAGCCTCTATCGCCTGTCTGGCCTCATCGAGCGTACGCCTTGCACACAGAAGCTCATCATAGGTGGAAATATCCACACCATAGAAACAAGGGAACTTGATCATCGGACTTGCGATGCGGACATGAACCTGAGACGCTCCTGCCTCACGCAACATCCTGACAATCCTCCTGGAGGTTGTTCCTCTCACGATGGAGTCATCTATCAGCACCACCCTCTTGCCGTTCACAATACTCCTCACCGGCGAAAGCTTCATCTTCACACCCTTGTCCCTCATCTCCTGGGACGGCTGGATAAATGTCCTTCCTATATATTTGTTCTTTATGAGGCCCATTTCATACGGCAGACCGCTCGCCTCAGCGTAACCCATTGCAGCACTGAGACTTGAATCCGGAACACCTACCACAATATCAGCATCAGCAGGAGCCTCCTTGTACAGAAGCTTGCCGGACTCCTTCCGGAAAGTATGAACATTCATATTCTCGATATCACTGTCCGGACGAGAGAAATAGATGTATTCCATCGCGCACATCGCATGACGCTGATATTCAGAGTATTTTCTCGAACGCAGACCGTGATGGTCGATGGTCACGATTTCACCAGGCTCGACATCGCGCACATATTCCGCACCTATAGTACTGAACGCGCAGGTCTCACTGCTTATCACATAACCGTCCCCGATCCGACCAATGGAAAGAGGCCTCAAGCCATATTTGTCCCTGCTGGCGTAAATCCTGTTCTGCGTCATAATCAGGAAAGCGAAAGCGCCCTCAATCATATTCAGGGCCTCCATAATCGGGAAAATTCTCGGGCTCTTGCGTTCCAGCGGATCTTTCTTGATAAGGTGCGCCAATATCTCGCTGTCAGAAGTGGACTGGAACAGACTGCCCCTGTCCTCGAGGTACTTACGCAACTGGAGGGAGTTCACGATATTGCCGTTATGGGCCAATGCGAAGTCCCCGGAGTTGTGTCTGAACAGGAAAGGCTGGACGTTTTCGATTCCGCCTCCACCTGAAGTGGAATAACGGACATGACCTATCGCCATATTTCCCTGCAATGTGGAGAGATTGTCGTTGTTGAACACCTCAGTAACGAGTCCCAGACCCTTCACACGGCGAAGCTGCCCCTCTGCATTGACAGAAACTATTCCGCAACCTTCCTGACCTCGGTGCTGAAGCGAATGCAGTCCGTAGTATGTGATTTCGGCCGCCCTCGGTACGCCCCAGACGCCGAACACGCCACATTCCTCGTGAAGTCCGCGGAAAGGTTCCCCGATTCCGGAACCGCTCATTATCTTTTCCTTGATTGTCATAGTTCTTTTTGAAGATTACTTGTTCAATATTGCTCCAAGTCTCTCATATACAGTTCGGTACGCTGCCCCCACCTTGCCGCTGTCCTGACGGAAACGGTCCTTGTCCAGCTTCTCGCCGGTAGCCTTGTCCCAGAACCTCGCACTGTCCGGAGTAATTTCGTCAGACACCACCAACGAGCCGTCAGGAAGCCTGCCGAATTCGATTTTGAAATCCACCAGTATTATGCCGGCCTTGTCGAAAACGGGACGGAGGACATCATTGACCTTCTTCGAAATTTCATAGATCTCAGCGAGTTCCTCCTTGGTCACCAGACCGAGTACAACTGCGTGATAATCATTGATAATCGGGTCTCCGAGCTCCTCAGACTTGTAGCAGATATCGTAAACCGGCTCAGACGGGACAATGCCCTCCTTCAGCCCGAGGCGCTGCGCCATGGACCCCGCTATCACATTCCGGACAATGACTTCCATCGGAATCACGCTCGCCTTTCTGCACAGCTGCTCCGTGTCGGAAAGTTTCTCAATGAAATGCACAGGAACGCCGGCATCTGCCAGAACCTTGGAAAGCATTGACGATATTCCGTTGCAGTACCTGCCTTTATCCCTTATAACAGCTTTTTTTATCTTGTAATACGCCGTGATGTCGTCAGTAAAGTTCACGATTACCTTTTCAGGGTCATCCGTGGCATAAATCTTTATTGACACTCCGTCGTAGATTTTTTCTTCTTTTGTCATATTGCAAGTCGTCTTATTCGCCTCTGAAATATCTTACGGCATTGTCGAAAAGAGGCTGCTCCAGGTTCGCGGCAATGTTCTTGAACAGATTGATCTCGTAACGCTCAGAGTGGCCCATCTTTCCGAGGATCTGACCGTTCTTGCTGATGATGCCCTCGATCGCGTAGTACGAACCGTTCGGGTTGGACGGAGAAGCCATTGACACAGCCTCGTCGATAGGCTCCGCATACTGGAACGCCACCTGTCCGTTCTCGAACAGTTCCTTTGCAAGCTGTTCATTCACAACGAATTTGCCTTCTCCGTGGCTGACCGGGATCGCATACACGTCACCGATATTCATGCCGCTGAGCCAAGGCGAATTCACGCTGGCAACACGAGTAAATGCCATCTGCGAGATATGTCTGTTGATATCGTTTCGGAACAATGTCGGGGAATCCTTGGTGACGCATCCGAGATGTCCGTAAGGGAGAAGTCCGGATTTCACAAGTGCCTGGAAGCCGTTGCAGATACCCAAAATGAGTCCGCCGCGTGCAATCAGAGCCTCGATAGACTCCGCTATCTTCTTGTTGTTCAGAACATTGGCAATGAATTTTCCGCTTCCGTCAGGCTCGTCTCCGGCAGAGAAACCGCCGCAGAACGCGAGAATCTGGCACTCGTCGATATTGCGTTTCATCTCGTCTATGGAGTCGAAAACGTCCTGTTCCGTAAGGTTGCGGAACACGCTCATCTTCACTTTTGCGCCTGCCTTGCGGAAGGCTTTTGCAGTATCGTAATCGCAGTTCGTTCCAGGGAACACAGGGAGATATGCCAGCGGTTCCGCTATCTTCTCACCCTTGTACTTGAGGTCTATCTTCTTGGCCTTGAACGGCTTGACACCCTCCATACCCTTAGGCAGAAGGCGCTTCATGTCAGGCTTGCTTGTAGCCGGATACACCTTTTCAAATTTCTCGAAGGCGCTGTTCTGGAGAGCGTCGATGGAGATGTTCTTACCATTGACACGGAGAGCGCCGTCGATTCCTGAGGTCACGATTCCGATAAACTGAGCGTTTTCGAAGTCAATGTCTGACTCGGTCTCGAGAATGATGGAGCCGTAACTATAGTCAAACAGTTCATTTTCAGGGAGATTCACATCCACACCGAAGGCGTTTCCGAATGACATCTTGCAGAGGCCTTCAGCCACACCGCCGAATCCGACAGCCCAGCCGGAAACCGCATTGCCGCTCTCAATCTGCTCCTCAACGAACTTCCAGTTCTTTTTAAGCTGCTCTACATCAGGCATATAGTTCTTCAGCGGAGTATGCTTTACGAGATAGAGCCTGTTGCCTTCCCACTTGAGCTCAGGCGAAATGACTTTCTCTGCATTGACAGTAGTCACTCCGAAGGAGATCAATGTAGGAGGGACATTGATATGCTCGAAGGTTCCGCTCATCGAGTCCTTGCCGCCGATAGACGGGAGTCCGAGCTCGATCTGCATCTTCAGGGAGCCGAGCAGGGCGCTCATAGGCTTTCCCCATACTTGAGGACAATGTGTCATTCTCTCGAAGTACTCCTGGCAGGAGAACCTCATTTTCTCGTAATGCGCACCGGCTGCCACCACTTTCGCGCAGGCCTCGACCATCGAGTATGCCGCGCCGTGATACGGGCTCCATTTGGAGATGACCGGATTGAATCCGAAGGCCATCATGCTGGCTGTATTCGTATATCCATCGGTAGGGAGTTTCTGCACAGACACCTGAGTTTCAGTAAGTTGCAGTTCTCCACCATAAGGCATAAGCACTGTAGAGCGGCCGATCGTGGAGTCGAACATCTCTATAAGTCCCTTCTGGCTCACCATGTTAGGGTCGCTGAGGTTGTTCACCATTTTCTCTTTCAATGACTCGCCCTCAACCTTTCTTCTGAACGGATTCTTCTCCTCGACAGCTGCGATTTCGGCTTTCGCATAATGCTTCGCGCCGGCACTGTCAATGAATTTTCTCTGGAGGTCAGCCACTACCTTGTCTCCATAGAACATTCTCATACGCTGTGTATCGGTGACGTCGGCGACATGAGTTACTTCAATGTTCTCGCTGTGGCAGTATTCCATGAACTGTTTCTCGTCCTTGGCTTCCACCACCACTGACATTCTTTCCTGGGACTCACTGATAGCCAACTCAGTGGCATTCAATCCGTTATACTTCACAGGCACTCTGTCCAGATAGATATCCAGACCGTCGGTAAGTTCTCCTATGGCCACGCTCACACCGCCAGCTCCGAAGTCATTGGACTTCTTGATGAGTTTGGTCACTTCCGGACGGCGGAACAGCCTCTGGAGCTTTCTCTCCTCCGGGGCATTGCCCTTCTGCACCTCGCTTCCGCAGGTCTCGAGCGACTCTTCAGTATGCTCCTTGGATGAACCAGTAGCGCCACCTATGCCGTCACGACCTGTACGGCCGCCCAAAAGAAGCACAACGTCGCCCGGCACCGGTGACTCACGACGCACCTTGTCCGCTTTCACTGCACCGACTACCGCACCGACTTCAAGTCTCTTGGCCAGATAACCTTCATCATAGATTTCCCTTACGTGAGTGGTGGCAAGACCGATCTGGTTTCCGTAGCTGGAGTATCCGTGGGCCGCCTTCTTGGTAATCACGCACTGCGGGAGTTTGCCCTGAAGCGTCTCTGACACAGGCTTGTAGATATCGCCCGCACCCGTCACGCGCATTGCCTGATACACATAGGAACGTCCTGAAAGAGGGTCACGGATAGCGCCTCCAAGGCAGGTGGCTGCACCTCCGAACGGCTCGATTTCAGTAGGATGGTTATGGGTTTCGTTCTTGAACATGAGAAGCCATTTCTCGAGTTTCCCGTCCACATCCACGTCCACGTAGATGCTGCAGGCATTGTTCTCCTCGCTGACTTCCATATCGTCCAGAAGGCCTGCCTTGCGCAGATACCTGCCTCCGATTGTCGCCATATCCATCAGGTTCAGGCCCTTGTTCTCGCGACCGAGTTCCTTTCTCATTTTCTGGTATAGGTTCAATGTACCGTCTATTTCCTCTTTCATGAAGGACTCCTCCACCCCGATTTCTTCAAGTTCGGTGGTGAAAGTGGTGTGACGGCAATGGTCGCTCCAGTATGTGTCCAATATGCGGAGTTCAGTCTCGTTAGGGTCGCGGCCTTCTTCCGTGAAGTATTTCACCACCTCACGAAGGTCATCGGCATTCATTGCCAGACCCATCTTGCGGCAGAACGGCTCCAGGTCCTCTTCCTTCATATTGACAAAACCCTCGAGCACCGGCACCGGCTTTACCGCAGCATGCTCAGTATCAGTGAGTTTGCTGAGGTCTTTTTCACGGGACTCCACAGCATTGATATAGTAATGCTTGATTTTGGCGATGGTCTGCTCATCGACATCCGCGCTCAGGACAATGAGCTTGGAACTCTTGATATGGACGTCGGCTTTCGGGTCAATGAGGTGCACGCAGTCCACTGCAGAAGCCGCTCTCTGGTCGAACTGTCCAGGGAGATATTCCACTGCGATGTATTTGGTTCCTGTCAGGTCACATTCATCTGAGACATTGTCGGTCACGATTTCTCCGAACACGCTGTAACGGCTCTTTTCGAGGAGTTCAGGAGTAAATCCGAAGAGGTCATAGACATTGAGAAGTCTAAGTGACTGAAGGTCAAGCTGAAGGTTCTCATTCAGCTCTGCCTTGAGGCTGCCTGCCTCCACCTGGAATTCAGGATACTTTTCTACAAAAATCCGGTAGTTTGCCATCTGTATATTTGTTTTTTATTTTACGAATTTGTCCGCCCAGTCTTTTTCATATTCCGCCAATGTCATCGGCACGAATGTGATATGGGCCATCTTGCGTTTCGGGCGCGATTCCGTCTTGCCGTATATATGCACGAACACTCCCCTGCCGGCCTCGCCGCAATACGCATTCTCCCTCTTGGCCGAATTGCTCACAGGGACCGATGCAGGATTCTGCCAATGCTCCGCATGAGCTGTGTCAATGATTTTCCACGCTGCTTCAAGGTCCTGTCCCAGAATGTTTTTCATCACTGTCGACGCCACCAGTTCTGGCTTCTGCAATGCTTTTCCGAGCAGAAAATGACAAAGTTCGGTGTACTGGGATGAAGTACATCCCTCTATGGTATAGTGTCCGCTGTTGTGAGGACGCGGAGCCATTTCATTGAAAATGAAGTCATTGCCCTTGATAAACAGCTCGATGGCGAGAATTCCGCGATAGTCGCATCCCTCCATAAAATGTTCACAGGCATTGACAATGCGGCTGCAGAGCTGGTTTTCCGCAGGCTTCTTTCCGCCGGCAGTTTCATACAATGTCCCGGCCGGCACGATGCACAGGTCGAGGATTCCGCTTTTGTGAATGTTGCGGCCTATCGGGAAATGGACGGTGTCTTTTCCGTCTCTTACCAGAATCACGCTGCACTCGTAGTCGAACTGGACAAACGCTTCGAGGATGCAAGGAACGCGGAGCATGTCAGCAGCTGCTGCAATATCATTTTCTGATTTTATAACTGCCTGACCATGACCGTCATAGCCAAGTCTTCTGGTTTTGAGCACGCAAGGCATACCGATTTTCTTCACGGCCGCAGTGAGTTCCTTTATGCGTTGCTCGTCGGTCAGCTGACATGGAACTTCGGCGCAGTCCTCGTCGGAAGAGCAGGCCGGAAGCGGAATATATTCAGGCACGGGAAGTCCGTGACGTTTCGCATTGTTCTTCTCGCGCAGTCTGTCCTGGGAGTCGAAAAGCGGCGCAATGCCCTGTGGGATATTGTATTTTCCCTCCAGGTGGCGAAGGATGTCTCCCGGAACATTCTCGAACTCGTAGGTGAGCACGTCTGTCATGTCCCCGAGTTTTTCCAATGCGTCAAGGTCATCGTAGGCTGCGACTATATGTCCGTCGCATTCTGCAAATGCAGGAGCATCCGGAGACGGGTCCAGTGCAAAAACAGCGGCACCTTGGCGGTGGGCTTCCTCTGCGATCATAAGACCGAGTTGCCCGCCTCCGATTATGCCTATTCTTCTTGTCATCTGATTATGGTTTAGATTTCAGCTTTAAGAACGGAGTCCGTCTGTTCCTGTCGGAATTTTTCAAGTCTTGCAGATACGCCCTCATCCTGCAGTGCAAGTATCGAGGCAGCTATCAGGGCTGCGTTCTTGGCACCGTTGATGGCCACTGTCGCAACAGGCACGCCACCAGGCATCTGAACTATCGAAAGAAGTGAGTCCAAGCCGTTCAGGGCTCGTGATTTGACCGGGACACCGATAACAGGAAGTGTAGTCATGGCTGCCACCATTCCAGGCAGGTGAGCTGCCCCGCCGGCTCCGGCGATGATGACACTGATGCCCCTTGCTTTAGCAGTCTTCGCATACTCGTACATAAGATCCGGTGTCCTATGCGCGCTTACAACCCTCTTTTCAAATGGGATATCGAGCGCTTTGAGCATTTCTTCGGCTCCGGACATAACTTCGTAGTCACTGGTGGAGCCCATTATGATTCCGACTTTCATACAATCAAAGATTTTCGCGTTCGGTTCATATAATAATATAAGAGTATATCTGTATCTGCTGTAAAGCGGCACAAATATACTCTTAATTCGCGGCATAACCAAAAAGCCGGAGTGCAATATTTCTATAAAATCATTTTAGAGATTACTTTCCGACCTTGTTGGGAGAAGCCTTGAGCGCTTTCTTGATTGTCGGCAGAAGAGCCTTGGCATAATATGTCACTCCGAGATCCGTGAAATGGTCCCCATCTACGGTACCCTCCTTGATTTCATCTAAAAGTTTGTCACCAGGCACATAGTAGATTCGCTTCTCCCCTGCCTTGCGAAGTTTTTCGTAAAACGCTTTCTGGGCATTGTTCCTTGCGATAATATCCTCGCGTTCAGCATTGTTCAGACGCATTGTCGGATAAAGCGGATGCTCTACGATAACCACCGGCACATCTGGATGGGCATCACGGAGAACGCGGAAGAATTCCACACTGTGGGCATTGATACGGTCAGCCTTGCAGTTCGGGGCATTGTCCAGCACATAGACGGCAGGGGTCTCCACTGATGCCATCAGCTGGGCAATATCCAAGTCGAGGAGGGCATTGCCGCTGAAGCCGAGGTTGATGACTTCGATATCGAGAGCCCTCTCGATCAATGAGGTATTCACCATTCCCGGACGCGATACGCAGCCTCCCTGGAGGATACTTGTGCCGTACATCACTATCGGGCATCCTCTTCTCGGGCTGTCCACCTGAGGCTTGCCGATGACGCTGGCCTTGTCCACACCGATTTCAAGTGATGTGACTCCGTCATACAGAGACAGATAGATCATGTACTCACGTTCCTTGCGGTCCATGTTCTTCACGAGCACATACTCCGAAGTCTTGTCATTCTTTGATGGTCTGCCTACGCCGGTGAAATACCATTTTCCCTCGTCGAGCACATAGAGGTCAAGGCCTCTGATTCCGGACGGGGCCATGTGGTTCATGTACGCTCCATAAAGCGAAGTCCATCTGGCCTTGATAATCGGGGAATCCGTGCGGAAACGCACATAGATACCCGCAGAATGATGTCCGTGTCTCCAAAGTTCAGGCCTTGTGGTCTTTTCATAAGAGGCAGGAAGCCTGTCATAAGGGGTCAATGTCTCCTGAGTGGCTTTTCCTCCAATCAGAAACTCCGTGGCATCGTGATATACCAACTCTTCCTTCTCCGGCTGTCCGGCGTTTGCGACAAATGCCATAGCAAGCATTGTCACAGAAGCGACTGCTGTCGCCAACATTCTGCTTTTCATCATAATTCTATTTACGTTCATCAATGATTTTTTTTACATCTTCCCACTTGTAGTAAACACCGGAGACTGCCTCCAGGTCTGCAATAGTGCGTTCTTTGTCGTTATACACGAACTTCACCAACACGTCCGGTGACTTGCGGCTCTTGTAGAAAATCATCTGGAGATTCGACGCGAACGGTATGTTCATCGGATCATTCCATTTCTGCGGTATCTCATCGAAAGACAGCCTTTCGCCCACTCCGCTCAGATGCAGGTATCCCACCAATGCCATGAGCGGATAGTCGTGTCCGAACTTAAGATCAGCCGCATAATGTCCGGATGCCAAGGCCTCATCAGCTTTCGCAACAATGTCATTGACAAGCGGTTCCGTGTTTTTCATCCTTTCCTTTCCGAATTCCACGGAGTTCCCGTGCCTGATATAAAGTTCGCGGTTGCTGTAGTCCCACCATTTATAGATGACGTCTTCAGGCAGATGTCTGTAAACATTGGTCTCGACTCCTGACGAACGCGCTATTCTGGCGACCTCCCAGATTTTCGTCTGGAACTTGTCCGCATTGCGCACGAACTGCCTTGCAGCCTGCGGATCGGTGAACAATGACGCCATGACCTTCACGGTATCAGTCTGCACACGTTTCAGTGGTTCAAGCATCACTTTCGAAGCTTCATTCTGTTCTTTGGAGGCTCCGTTGCTGATATACGACATGATGACGTCATCACTGTCTATCTCGAACTGGAGTCCCGGCTGCAGACGGATGAGTTCGCCGACGAAATTGGCCATGCTTACCTGGCAACGGTGTACCGTACTGCTTTCCACCCTCACCAGACCGCTGCCCTTGCGGAATACTCCAGGATAGTTCTTATACATCCTTTCCGCTATCATGCGGTGTTCCTTCTCGCCAAGCCTCGTCAGATGTCCGTTGGCGCCATGATGCACTTCAGCCACAACCCGAGCCTCCTGCAGAAGCTCTTCGCCTTCCGGCGTAAGGATGCCGGCGCTGTCCGCCTTTTCCAAGATGTCGATTACATAAGTGTAATTCGAGAGTCCCCAGTTCGTCCTGGAGCCATGGCGTCCGTAATGACTGATGTACACAGGTTTATACCCCTTAGGAGCCGGTGTTACCTGCATTTCCTTGAATTCATAAGGATGGGTGTTCACTCCGGCCCTGTCAGGATCTTCCCGGAGCATCTGCATCGGCTGCAGCTGCAGCAGTGCGATAAGCAGTAAAGAAAACATTGTCTATAGTTTTTGTGTTTATGAAATCACATGTCGCAAATCCTTCAGAGCCAATGTAAGATGCCTTTCCACCGTTTTGGGAGAAAGATTCATTTCCTCGGCAATCTGGTCCACCGTCTTCCCCTCAAGCCTGCGTTTCTCGAATACTTGACGCCGCTTTTCCGGAAGTCGGCTTACTGCGGCCGAAATAGTGGCATCAAGTTCGAGCGCAGATATGGAGTTCAGGATATTCTGGGTTTCATCCACAGGTTCCTGAACCGGACGGCGTTCCCTGTCAGCAACAAACTTGGCACGAAGCCAGCTTATGGACTCATTCCTGACAGCTGTCAGAAGATAACTCCTGAACTGTCTGGAAGAATCGAGACGTTCGCGGCCGGACCAGAGTTTCAGAAACACGTTCTGAACCACATCTTCAGCCGCGTCAGGGTCCTTGAGCAGTGACACCGCATAAGTGAAGCACTGCTCAAAGTACCTGTTGAAAAGCTCATCGAAACTCGCTTTATCCCCTCGTCTCAGTTTGCTGACAAGATTTTTTTCCGTCATTTCAGATGATTTCTATGAGTCTGATGGTATTCGTGGTCGCCGAAGTTACGAAAATTTTCGCACAATCCTCTGAAACCACGACATCAGAAGGATAAAAACCGCTCGCAATGGTTTCAAGTTTGCCTTTGGCATAGTCACCGCCTGCTCCCGGAGTAAGTTTTCTTACAGACTGGGCGGTAACATCACAGAAATACAATGCACCGTCCTTTGCGCACCAGATTCCGTTCACCATGCCGATAGTACTCTTGTCGAGCAAATCTCCCGGAACGCCGTCTCCCTTGGAGCCATTGCGATTTCCCTCTCCTGCAATCTTCTTGATTTTACCGTCTTTGTCTATCATATAAAGATAACCGGAATCATTAGTGCCGACTATAACTCTTCCAGCAGCATCCACCGCAGTGCATGTAGGCATCGGAATACTATAAATCTCGGCCACGGCATCGTCCTTGAACTTGATTACCTGGCCTCCGTCAGTGTTTCTGTTGGAGAGGTATCCGAAGCCGTCAGCATCGAATTTTACGCCCATAGGGTTCTGCAAGGTAAATCCTGAAACCACTTTTACAACTCCGGCAGCATCCATCTTCACGAGCTGGTTGCTGCTCTTGTTGCAGAAGTACAGTTCACCCGACGGAGCGACTGCACCTTGCCAAGGATGGTGAAGTTCCGCGCCAGATGTCTTCACAGTAGTTACCCGTCCGAAGGAATCTATCTTTCTGATAGCAAATGTTCCTCTCTGGAGGATGTAGTAGTTATCTCCGCCGATAGGGATGATACCTTCCGGAGAAGAGAACATTGCGGAAACTCCCATACCGTCCTGCACACCATTCTTGCCGGCCTGTCCGGCATAGATGGAAGCAAGATATACATGCTCAGGCTTTTCCTTGTAGAGGAATTTGATTCCGCCTGCCTTGCCTGCAGGTGTAGTCACCTCCACCTCATACTCAGCCGGTTCATTTTCAGGAACCACGATTGTAAGGTCCCATTTGTTGGCATCCAGCACTTTGGCTTCTTTACCGCCGATAAGGACTACATTGTCCTTCGCCTTTTCACTGAAATTACGTCCGAGAACTTTCACGATAGCGCCGGAATATCCGCTTTCAGGGTCCATGCGCACAAGGCTGAGTTCCGTCACATTGGCAACGTATTTATCTTCTTGGCAGGCACTTGCAAGTGTTACAAGTGCCATTGCCGCTAAAATTATCGATTTTTTCATATACGCTTATTTTGAGTATATCCTTCTTATGGTAAAGCCGGTTCCGTCTGCAAGCAGCATTGAGCCGTCCGGCATCGGAAGCAATCCGCAAGGGTATTTGAATCCGGCGTTGGTTCCAAGTCCGTCAACTCCAGGATATTTCGGTACGAAATTCATACCTGCACGAGTCTTGACGGTGCCCTTGGTATAGTCTCCGCCTTCTCCAGGAACCAATACGCGGACTGTAGCAGTAGTCACATCGGAGAACCACAGGTTACCTTCAGCATCGACTGCAATACCTTCTATCTGGCCGATAGTGGCAGTAAGAGGATTTCCCGGCTCGCCGTCTGTCGTAGCCGCTGCATTGGCAGGCTTATCCTTGGTGCCGGCGATTTTCTTAACCTCTCCCGTAGCAGGGTCGAATTCGAAGATTCCGAACGGAGCACCAGTTGTGCCAATGTAAAGTTTAGTCTTGTCCTTGTTCCACGCCATGTGTTCAGCAAACAACATTACCGGCCAGTCGTGCTTCAGCACAAGGTTCTTGTCATATACCGAGATATAACTTGGTTTGGCCTCAGTTCCTGCATTACGGTTCAGCAAATACAGATTGTCCTGCGCATCCGTAAGCACGCACATCGGGTTGGTAGTCAGTTTATGTGCAGGAAGCGGCAATACGCTGATTTCATTGGTTCCAGCGGCAATCTTGAATACTTTGCCCGCTGCTTTGCCTGTCGCATAATAGTTTCCTTTGGAATCAAATGTAGAGCCCCATGGATGAGTATTCTTGATGAGCGCATTGTCAATTCCGATAACCGTCTTGACCTCCCAAGTCTTAGGATCCAATGTCCTGATGGCATCCCGTCCTGCACCACCACGAGAAGTGAACCATACTTTGCCGTCAGGTCCCATTGCGAGATGCTGGACAGTTTCCAGATTGGCAGCCTTTCCGATTCCATCCTTTGTTCCACGGATAGAACTACCGGCAACAGTCTCCACATACCACAGAGGAGCCACTGTAAATGAACCGCCTGTGCAGACTCTCTCGCCCACCTTCACGGTAAATGTATAAGTACCGGTTCCGAGTGCAGGCATCTCCACTTTCAATGTCGTAGCGGTAGCTTCCGTAACAGTCAGGACCTGGTCGCCGACCATCACTACATTATTCGCAAGCTCCTCGCTGAAGCCCTCACCGTAGATGGTCACGATAGTTCCGGCGCCGCCCTCTGAAGGAGTGGACTTCTCTACCATCAGTTCCACGTAAGTGAACTCCGCAACAGCCGTCTTGGTACCGTTCTTCACTTCCACGGTAACGCGTCCGCGTGCGTGTTCAGGTGCTGTTACTGACAATGCTGAAGATGATGTCGTGAGAATATTCGCCTTTACGCCGTCGAATGTAACTGACATGTCGGCCAACTCATCAGAAAAGTTTTCTCCGAGGATGGTGACATTGTCCCCTACGAAACCGAAAGACGGCCTCAACGCGGTAATCTTCACCTCCGGCTCAGCGAGTGTCACATAAGTGAAGTCCAGGCCGGAAACCTCTGTACCGTTCACGGAAACTTTCACATCTACCTTTCCGTCAGCATGTTCCGGGGTCACTATCCGGATTCTGTTCTTGGAAGAAGACACGACCTGTGCCTCTTTTCCGTCCATAAAGACCTTGTTTGCAGACTGCTGTGCAGCGAAATTCACTCCGGAAATTATGGCTGTACATCCGGACGCTCCGGATACAGGGATTATGGATATCAGCTCCGGCTCCGCAGCAAGCCCGTTCCCCGATGCGGAGTCCGAACAAGACGCTGCGCCAATAAGCAGCAGAGCCATCTGAAGTATCAATATTATTCTTTTCATTGTCATCGATTATTATGGTTCATCTACTGTTACAGCCCAGCCTGACACTACCGGTCTTTCAGCACCGTCAGCAGGATGGTTACGGATCTGGAACACCTGTGCGATAGGGTGACGCACAAGGAATTGCGCCGAACCGCCGCCGTCCAGATTTGCCGCACCAGAACATCCGAGAGACTGGAACATGTATGCCATTTCCTTATAGGTAAGGCCTGCGGCACCGAATGTCCTGCGTCCGTCAGCCGTCAGGAAATACACGATGCCGTCATCCGTATATCCGATAGCGGTACGCGGGTCTCTTGCAACCCATTCAGTTCCAGAGAAATGACCGTTTGACAGAAGGATCAGACCTGCGCCAGTACATTCCTTCAGACTGGTTTTCATCTCCTCGTATTTTGCACGCTCGGCAATCACCATCTTGTTGTCGAAACCGACTCCGACGAAGCTGAGAGCCTGTTGCTCGACATTCGGGTTATAGTCCCATGCTGATGAAACAATCGTTCCTCCACGATGCACGGGACCTCTCGGATTGATCGGAGTGTTGATATTCCAGAAATCTCCGTTGATCATACCTACGACTCTCGCGCGGCTCTTGTCCATAGCGGCCGCCATATCTGTCAATGTCTGTTTTCTCCAGCCGTCCGAGATGGAATTGCTGTTGTAAGGCATCGCTACCTTCACTTTCAGACCCGGAGTCTTGGTATCAATGCGGAGGATACATATCTGCTGCACATATCCTTCCATTGTCTGGAGGTGCAGATCGGTCTCCTCAACTCCCACAGCCACCACGAAAGATGTGTCCTTGAACACTCTCGCCACCTCCTGGCATTTGTCCACGAAAGTCTTTCCGATTTCCGTAGTCGGCTCATACAGGAAATCCGTGTCCTGAGCCTTGTCGCAAGCTGCGCAGAGTACCAACATGCTGGCAGCCAGCCATATTCTATTTAATATTTTCATATCGTTATTTCCAAAGTTCATTCTGATGCAGATTGACAGTATTCAAATCCAACTGTCTCTGAGGAATAGGGAACACCGTGTATTTTTCAGGCAGGCCTGTCGTCTTCATATATCTGCCGGTACGGACGAGATCATACCATCTGAATCCCTCTCCGAGGAACTCCAGACGTCTTTCTGCGAGTATCGCATCAATGAATTCCTCCTCGTTCTTCGGCGCAGGTGAAAGGTCCTGGAGACCACGGGCGCGTCTGAGTTCATTGAGTCTGGCTAGTCCGCCTCCATTGAGGCCCTTGCCCTCTGCACTGATAAGATACATCTCTGCAAGACGGGAGATGATGATAGGATCCGAGGACGATTTGTTGATATACTTGTTCAATACAGTTTCGCTTCCGTCCACCGTTATCGAGATCGACTTTCTCTTGTCGTTATCAGTAAACAATGCAATCACCTCTGGCACAGGCACATAAATAGTAGCAGGCTGCAAGAATTCGCCAGCGAATTTGATACCGTTCTCTTCCGGCAAGTTGGCAAACGTGAATATCACCTCTGAATTGGCCTCGCCACGGAAAATCTTGGAAAAATCATCCAATGCGAACAGCGGATCAGCTATGAGTTCATCAGCAAGTTTTGCGGCTTCAACCTTCTTCCCCTGGGCGATATATGCTCTCGCCGCAAGTGCCTTGGCTGCCTGCAATGACACATAATATTTGGTAGAATATTCAGGGCACATCGCCAATGCTTTTTCAAGGTCCTCATTGACAAAAGCCCAGAGGGCCTCCTCGGTGGAATTCGGCTGAGGGTCATTGCTGGTAACTCTCATCAGAGGAGCGATCCTGTATTTAGTGACAATGTTGTAGTAGTCCAATGCCCTGAAGTAATATGCCACTCCGAGCATCTGGCGGACCTTGTCACTCTGAGGAGCTTTCTCTGCAACTTCGATGAAGCTGTTTATCTGATAAAGCAGGGCATAATATCCTGTATAAGGGGCTTGGATCCAGCCGTTGGTAGGCAGGAAAAAGTCCTTGATCCATGACGGAGCGTCCGGCCATACGGAACCGCCTCCACGGAAGAAGTCACCTCCCGTCATATCATTCTGGAAATATCCCTCGAAACCCGGCTTGTACTGCGAGTAGCAGTAAAGACCCGTGTAAAGGAGCTCCAGATCTTCTTCTGACACGCTGTCCCTTGATACTGCATCGTGCGGATATTTATCCAAAATGTCGCAGGACGAAATTATTATGGATGCTGTCAACAGCGCTAATATTATCTTTTTCATATCGACAATTAGAATTTAAGATTGACACCGAACATGAACGTCCTAGGCTGTCCAGGATTGAGCCAATCGACACCGTAAGTGGCTGCATTGGAATTATATGACACTTCCGGATCAAGATAAGGCCACTTCGTGAACACGTAGGCATTGTCCAACTGGAAATATACCCTTACGCTGTTCATCTTGATCGCGCGCATCCACTTCGAAGGGAGATTGTAACCCAATGTAATGGATCTCAGACGAAGATATGATGCATCGTGCAGGAAACGGGTATTGACAAACTTGGTACTGTTCCAGCTCTGTCCGTAAATTGCACGAGGAGTCTTGTTGGTGGTTCCGGGACCTGTCCATCTTCCTTCACATGCGGACTTGAGCTGCGGCCATGTTCCGTTTCCGAGCCTGAGGCCACCAGTCCAATATTCATATACGCTCTGTCCGTATGAGTATGTCATGAACACGGAGAGTTCCAGATTCTTCCAAGTGAATGTATTGTTGAAACCGCCGCTGAACTTAGGATTTGCGGAACCCACTATCTGACGGTCATCAGCAGTAATCTTTCCATCTCCGTTATAATCATCATAAATGACGTCACCGGCACGTACTCCCTCATTCTCATAGAGATACTCAGGGACATCCTCGTCATGCTGGTAGATGCCGAGCATCTTGACCATGTAGAATGAACCGACTTCCTTGCCTACCTGCAATGCGTGGAAAGAGTCAGGCATGATTATGTCACTGTCATCCAGGAGCTTGGTCAGTTTATTCCTCACAAATGAGATATTGAAATCACCTCTCCATCGGAAATCCTTCTTTCCGGCATTTCCGGCAACGGTGAGCTCAAGACCCTTGTTGTTCATTGAACCGATATTGCAGGTATAGCTGGAATATCCCGTGGTAATCATCGTCGGCTTGCTGTAGAGCAGGTCGCGGGTGTCTTTGTTGAACACATCGGCAGTGAAGGACAATGCACCCTTGAAGAAACTCATGTCGATACCCAAGTCTTGCTGCACGGCAGTTTCCCATTTCAGGTCACGGTTGCCAGGAGTGCTGAGACCGAGGCCATTGACATTGTTATAGTTCACACCGCCGGATGCAAGTGCCTGATATGCATAAGGTCCGATGTTGCCCTGGTTACCTGTTGCACCGATGCTGGCACGGAGCTTCATGGTGATGCCGTCAGCATGCCACCAGGATTCCTTGTCGGCATTCCATCCGAGGCTGGCAGAAGGGAAATATCCGTAACGGTTTTCAGGAGCGAACTTGGAAGATCCGTCGGCACGCATCGTGAGAGTTCCCACATAGCGGTCCTTGTAGTTCAAGTTGACACGGCCGAAGAACGACTGGAGCGCATAAGCAGTATGGATTGTATTGGCCTTGCTGATTTCCGCAGCGACAGAGTTCACGTCGAATGAACTTGAAGGGAATCCTATACCTCTCTGCAAAGCCATCGAGTTCTCATCCACCTGTGCGGAATGACCGAGAACGACGTTGAGCCCAAGTCCGAAATTGAATTTCTTGTCGTATGACAATGTATTTTCCCAAATTACAGAGCTGCGGAACTTGCGGCTGTCGGTCAATGAACCTCCCTGAGGATTATCCTTCGACGGATATCCGCCCGGATGCTTCGCCGTATAATAAACATGCTCTTCCAATGCTGAGAAATCCTCGCCCAGGGATGTCTTGAAATCAAGTCCCGGGATAATGTGGAAATTCAAATATGCATTGCTCAACGCCCTGTAGGTCTTGAGCCACACATCGGACTCCTTGATTGCCTGAAGGGCATTGTTGTTCACGAGTACATTCTTGGATGTAGCCCAGTCTCCGTTAGGGAGGAACGGCTCATCCCAAGGGTACTGCTCCACAGCAGCCTTGATGACATTATATCCGCTGTAACCGGAAGAAACTCGGTTGTTCTTGGTATAGCTGAGCTGCATGTTGATACCGAAAGAAAGCCATTTTTTGATATCTCCGGAGATGTTGGACTTGAGGCTGTATTGATTCAGGGCATTGCTCAATGCTGTTCCTTCCTGATGCTTGGCAGTCGCCGAAACATAGTACCTTATCTTTTCGGAACCACCTGATACTGAAGCGGTAATATTACGTGAAAAGCCAGTACGGAGCACATCTTTAAGCCAGTTATGAGTCGGCTTTCCAGGCATAGGATTGATGAAACGCTCCTGAGTCTTGCCGAACTGGATGTTATAATTGTCGATAGCCTCGTTGAAAGTCTCGATCAGAAGGTCGCCGCTTGCAAGATCCAGCTTGTCCAGACGCGGCTGCTGGCTGAGACTCATGCTTGCGTCAATCGAAATTACCGGAGCGCCTTTCTTTCCCGACTTGGTGGTCACGATAATGACACCGTTAGTGGCACGGGAACCGTAGATGGCAGCGGATGCCGCATCTTTCAGGACCTCCACAGACTCGATATCGGACGGGTTCAATGTTGCAAGACCTGTCATGGACTCACCCTGCGAGAATGCTCCAGTATCTCCAGAAGTGCTGGTAATTGGCACGCCATCAATGACATACAAAGGTTCGTTACCGGCATTGAGGGAACCGATACCACGAATGCTCACACGGCTGCTGGCTCCCGGGATACCAGATGCGGTAGTGATATTCACACCGGCAATACGTCCCTGGAGAAGCTGGTCCACAGAAAGCACGTCACGTCTTTCGGAAGCCTTAGGCTTGAACTGACCGATGGCGGAAGTGATGTCCCTACGTGTCATGGTACCATATCCGACTACTACGGACTGGTCGAGCGACAGCGCCTGAGGCTCCATCTTCACTTCGATGTTGGACTTGGAAGATGACAGCTGCACGTCCTTGTCCTCATAACCGAAGAAAGAGAACGAAAGCACCGGGCTCGTTCCCTTGACTTTAATGGAGAATTTTCCGTCCACTCCGGTAGAAACCGCATTGTCAGTTCCCTTTTCCACCACGAACGCTCCTGCCATAGGAGAGTTGTTCTCGTCGAACACGATTCCAGTGTAAACCAGTGCCTGGGTCTTGGCTGCCGTTTTTGCAGCTGGAGCCGGCTGAGGTTTATTGGCTACTACGGAAATGTTCTTTCCATTGACCTTATAAGATACATTCTGTCCTGCGAAAATGCGGTCGAGCGCATTCTCGATTGACACATTCTTGACCTGTACTGTCACATGCTTGTTTATGTCAATGTCATCTGTTCCGATCGTGAACGAGTAATGGTACTCTTTCTGCAGATATTCCACTGCCGAGCGTACACTTACATCCTTCAGCGACATAGAAACCTGCGCATTGGCTGATACCGCAAACAGCCACGAAAGGACTGTTGCGATGACAAGACAGCACAACTTACTACATCTTGAATAATTACGCATAAATTGGTTATTAATTAAACGAATAAAATAATTTCAGATAGCATTTCTAATTTGCTGATATATAATAGGTATTGTCCTTCTGCAGGACTTTCATGCCTCCATCCACACTGAGCGCCTTGAGTATATCGAGCGGCGACTCGTCATTCACGAACGACGCATAAAAGCGTTTTCCCAAAAGTGACTTGTTGCGGACCACGACTTCGATTTCGAACTGGCGCTGGAGTTCCATTATGATATTCTGGAGTGTCTCATCATTGAAATACAATGCTGTACGCTCTGTCCAGGACACGTATTTTTCCGGCTGCATGCAGGTCCGCGTGACCTTTCCGTTCTCCAGATCTGCCTTGACCACCTGCCCCGGGGTGATTTCTACGGACTGTCTGATTCCGGATACTGTAAAATCCATATCTACAGCACCTTCCACCAATGTCAGTTCTGCTTCCGTGGACTTGGGATATGAGCGGAAATTGAAAACCGTTCCCTTCACCTTGACATTGACATTATTGGAAGACAGTATGAACGGATGCCTCTTGTCTTTTGCGACCTCCGCGAACACTTCTCCTGATGTGAACACCTGACGTGTGCGGCCTGTGAACTCGCTCGGATACAGAAGCCTGGATTCGTTGTGAAGCCAGATTACCGTACCATCCGGAAGCAATACTGATTTTTTCTCTCCATAGGCCGTAAGCACCTCCACCCAGTTCACGGTCTCGTCTTCAGAGCGAGGCACGACGTTAAGGACCACTGCCAACACGACAGCCGCAGCTGCGGAAATGATGCCGGCGACATAAGGCCACACTCGCCTTTCGCGACGGATTCCGTCCTCCCCTGACAATGTACTTTCTTCTATAGCCGCATCCAGCCGGGCTTTCACCCTTGCTTTTCTTACTTCAATATCGTAATCGTTATAATCCATTTTCAAGTCCTTTGCATATGATACGCAGGACTGGTGCTTTACCCTCAACCGCCTGGTGGGTTTTTTTCCGCGTGGTTTCCTGTGTGAATTTTAGCGGACGAAAAGATTGCTGCGTGGATTGCCGCGAGCGAAAAGGGTGGTTTTTCACATAGAATCCCCACAAAGTTTCTTCTATATCGCCTCAATGTTTTCGAAAAGATTCCAAAAAAACTCCACCTGTACTTGTTTTTTCAAAAATTATCCTTACCTTTGCGTTCCACTTCACAAAAACCGGAGTGGGCGAAATAAAATTCGACATTGGAGAGATGGCAGAGTGGTCGAATGCGGCGGTCTTGAAAACCGTTGATCTTAACGGGTCCGGGGGTTCGAATCCCTCTCTCTCCGCAAACAAATTGAAGCTCAGCGCTTTGCGCTGGGCTTTTTTTCGTGCAGAACCGTCAGGAGCTCGCTCCTGTAAGGTACTGCAAAGAAAAAAAGCCCAAAAGGCCATCAGGCCTTTGAGCTTCAATGTGTTTAGCACCGCCCCGCCGCGTAGGCGATGAGGGATGTGACGCACTCAGTGCGGCAAATCCCGGAATGAAATCATCTTCGCGTCTTATCACAAATGACAGTTACTTTCCAATATCCAGTTTTAAAACTCCCGATACGTTCCAGATAACCAGACTTTTTGAGGAATGCAATTTCTCGTTTGATTGTACCATCTGATAATTCCGTCTTTTCGCATATCCTTTCACTACTCAGGCTTTTGTCTTCAGCGAACATTTGCAAAATCAGACTCCGTATTTTGGTCAAGTTTATTGGTCCACTTATTGGGTCACTTATTGGGTCATTTTCAGGACGATACAGGACGCGCAACGCTTAATCTGCTGGCTATCAATATTTTAAGCATTTTCAGAGTTAGGAAAACAGCAACTCTTAAAATAGTTAAATAGTTATCACACAGCAACTTACAGGTCACGCAAAAAAGCCACTGCGAACTCGCGGAGACGCTTACCGCAAAAACGCTTACTAAACAAGGTTACGACGGAGCCACTCACTGAAGATAAGGTCGCTGATATGCTTCTTACCGTCGGTTTCGGCTATAACTCCTAATTTCATCAAAGTTCTGCAGGCTGCCTGGATGGAGCTTGCCGAACCTAGAGTGTACTTTGACAGGAAAGCATTTGAAGTAATGTTCGCCCCAGCAGAACCTTCCAATGCAAGTGCCTGAAGCAGACTTTTCTGTTTCTCGGAATAACGCGAAAACTGCTCGTTGTAGGAAAAATGCTGCTGAGCAATGATTGCAGAGTAAATCGCCTGAAAATCTTTCTCTCCTATTGTCTTTCCAGGCTCAGCCATCGCAAACGCTTCATTCATAAGCAGTTGAACATACCACGTAATTCCATTGAAATAATCATAACAAAGGTAAATCAACGCATCATCAATTTTCTTTCCTCTTCCGTATTTTCTAAACATCATTTGAGCAAAATCTCTATAAACGTCTCTGTCAATGACATCTATCGTCATCTGTACTGCGCTGTTATAGAATGGTTTCGCCGGAGAGGTAAACATATTTGTCATTGAATGCGTAATACTGCCAGTAAAGATAAAAATAATATTCCGGCATTTCTGCACCACCGTCCTCAGGTACGCCTCCATATTCGCCTCCTTGAAATCGCGAATCTTCTGAAACTCGTCAATTGCAATCACGCAAGGTCTCTTGCCTGAATCAAGAATCTGCATCAGTTCCTCAAGTGTCTTATCCGGATATGAAATATCCCCAACAATCGGTGAAAACGAAAGACTTTCAGTCAATTGACTGTACTCAATCTGCGGGCGCAACGACTTCAACCCCTGAAGAAGCTTGTCCTTTATTCCGAAATATTCACTTTTGCTAAAAATCTCATTTGCAAAGATCGCCACCATTTCCTTCAAATTATTCGCAGCATAGATATCAATCAGAAAAGTATTGAAAACGTCGCTGATTTCTTTCTGCGCGAAACAATGTCGGATCAAACCAGTCTTGCCGAGCCTACGTCGTGCAAACAACGCCACATTCCTTCCATTGAGTATGTGCTTGCAAAGCTGAGCTGTCTCTTCCGTTCTATCACAGAAATACTCTTCTCTGACATACGGAGTTATGACAAACGGATTTCTGAAAAAATTTTCCATTATTATGCGATTATACATTACGTCTTTATACATTATGCAAAATTACATAATTTTTGAACAAATGCAAGAATGCCCAATAAAATTAAAACAGCCAATGTCCGCAACTATATCACTATGCGAATTTTATGGCGGTCAATTCTTTCGCAAAATGATTCACTCCTTTCTGAATCTTATCTATAGTCCTTCTGCTCGGCTTGCGTCTGCCATGCAGATAGTGACCGAGTTGTGCTTGACTGACACCTGTAAGTTTTTCCAGACCAGCAAGAGAGAATATCCCGGCATATTCCGCCAGAAAACTTGCAGTGTCATAGTAAAACTCAAATTCTGCTTCAGTGAATGGCATTCCTTTAGTGGCATAATATGCTTTCATTTCCTCGTATGCAGCACAAAAATCCTCAATGGCGGCCTCCACTGTAACACCCTCACCGATACACCCGTAATCAAGAGGAGAATCGTTCATATATGCAGAATAGCCAGACTCAGCTTTTTCAACAAATACTTTCAAGTGCACCTTTTTCTCTACATCAAAATGGACGTGGCCCATAGTCCAATAATAAACAAATGAGAGTGTTTTCTCCGCAGACTTTGGTATATAGGGAATAGGCTCATCATCCAATATGGGCAAATTGATCTCAACATCAACAGGTGTATCTTCAGGAATTTCAACATCAATATCTAGTAGCACCACAGGAAAGATGTCCGGTTCCTTTTTAGACTCTTGTATGGGTTCCCTTATAGTCCACCGTATCCAGAAACGTTTCAGATACTCCGCAAAGTCAGCATTTGCTTTACACCTATAAGCATCCCAGTTCTCTTGAGACTTTTCTTATGTGCTTGAAATGCTTTCAGTTGCATCTTTTTATATGATTCGAAGTTTTGTGCATCCAAGGAAGTAGATAGAAAGACAACGAGGAGTAATGCGGTTAATATCTTTTTCATAATTGAGGGACGAGTTCTTTCTTAACAATAACAGAATCTAATTCTCATTTATTCATCCGTTTTTATTCTTCAGTTGGAACCCTCATTATAACCCGAAAACCGACAAAAGGGGAAGAGGCGTCTTCCATAATATCCTTGAAAGTATATCGAGTACTTACATCATAATTGCCCCAAGGTGTACCACCTTTAATGGCAAAGCCATCGTTATTCCGGCAGAACTCAGCAACATTACCTGTCATATCATATATCTTATATGAATTAGGCTTTTTTAGCCCTACGGGCATCGCTTTACTAGTCCATCCCACTTCGGAGATCTTGTTGCTCCCACTATACTTATACGATTCGGATGGTTTATTCGATGCCATTTCCCATTCAATGGCTGTAGGCAAATCATACTTTAATCCAGACATAGAAGAAAGCGCCTTACAAAAATCAAGTGCATCCTCTGGCGTAACACAGTAAACAGGATACTTTGCCCCGTTAGAGTTGCCTGTATCAAAATACACACATTTTCTTAAGAGTTCCTCTTGTGTAGAACCCATCACGTTTAACCATTGTGACTGAGTAACAAGAAAAGTACTTAAATAAAAAGGCTCCACATACTCTTCTCTCTCAGTTCCCTCTCCAAAGATGCCGCCTTTAATATAGACCAACTGCATATCTATTCCGAATGCAGTTTCAAGATATGGTTTCGATTTTTGCGGTAATCCACTCTTACTGGGTATTAGCTTTATTTTCCTATAAGAAGTATTTCCGGCAAGTTCTTGCCCAATTTTTTTACATGTTACTTCAAGGGCGAAAGCATCATTAATGGAAGAATATTCACAATAGCCAGAAGAAGAGGAACGAATCTCCCCTGTCTTGATATTAAGTAGAGATGCATCAATAAAAATTGAATTGCTCTCTTTAGTGACATTTATTGAACAAATAAAGTCAACGCCAGACATTTTTCCTATTTCATGGCGCTCACTTTCGGACACCATTCCTGTGCTTTGAAAATTATGTTCTTCAAGAAGTTTATCGATGTCTGTTCGTGTGTATGCATTATACTCCTGACGCCTTGATAAAGCTTGACTTATTTCACCTTTTATTAAAGAATTTTCTATTGTACTAAGTGCGGTACCGGAGACTACTCGAGGATTAGCGATAGCAACTCGAATAATTCTTTCTTCATACAGCGTGAACCGCTTATTTGCACCTCCATTGAGAAACTCCTCTACATTTCTAATTTCTTCAAGAAGATGCATCCGCAATTGTTCGTTATCTGATGCAAATCGAGCAATATCCGTTTCAATTGTTCGGGATGATTCCAATTGATACTTTGGATAAATATAACCTCTTGCTGCATTTAAGAGAACCAATGTATCTAGCAACGCCTGAGATGGACGAGAAGACTTTGAAGCAAAGTATCGATATATATCCGCTCCGTCTGAATAAAACTTATGACCAATTCTAACTGGGCAGCCATAAAAGGATTTTCTCCAATTAATCAGAGCGTTATTGTAATCATCGTGTTCAAGATATGAAGTATAATAATTAAGTAATCTTAAACAAGACGTTTCTTCTTGAGCATGAGAATTATTACACAAAATGAAAGAACAGAGCAGAAGAATTGTGGATATAATAACGTGTTTCATCTTAAATTGAAAATAATTGGAACTGTATAGGTGACATTAACTGCGCGGTCACGCTGCTTGCCGGGCTTCCATTTGGGTGAGTTGGACACCACGCGAACGGCTTCCTTATCCAAGGATGCGTCCACGCCACGGAGCACTTTCACGTTGGTCACACGGCCGTCGGCCTCTACGATGAACTGAATGGTCACACGGCCTTGCACACCGTTCTCCTTGGCGATATCCGGATATTCTAGGCGTTCATTAACCCACTCAACAAATGCATTAGCTGTTCCCCCCATAAATGACGGTTTTGATTCCACTAATTGAAAAGGTATGGCTTCTCCATTTACGATGTCTATCAAGGAGCCATGGCTCTGCGAGGAGTCATCAATTTTGACTTCATTCTCATATCTCATGAGGTCTGCTACGATGTCTCGCATGGCCTGGTCCCATTTATCCATAGATAAACCATTTTCATTCTTAAAAAAGCAACTCGCAGCACTGGCAATAAGACCACTTGATACTTCTATCAGAGATACCTCAAGATAGCAAAAGGCTCCATCCTTTGTTAATTTGGGTAAGCAAATGTAATCGGCCCCTGACATTCCTCCAATTTCCACGCGCTGTTGGTCATCCACAAATCCGGAAGCCTGGAAATCATATTCTTCTAGGATGCTCGAGAAGTCGGTTCTTGTTAATGCCTCGTACTTGTGACTTGATGATATACTGTTTCGAAGAGAACTATTGAGAATATTCTTTTCCGAAGTAGAAATACAGTCAGCACCATCAATGATAATAGGCAATAAGGCCACTTTTTTCTTTTGTGCCATTAAAGAGAAACTGGATAGGAAAACTACCAGCAATACGACAAGACTATGTCTAATACATCTATTCATTATATGCATGGATGTGGTGTCTTATTCAATCAAGTCTTCAATAGTTCCTAATATCTTGGAGGCTATGCGTTTATAAGCATCTTTCGCTGACTCTTCATAGCTAACTGTTGAGCCGCCCTTTTCGGAGAAAGCTCCTTCATAAATCATTTGACCAGTCGCAGCCTTATACAGAGAGCATGTAGCATCAACATAAGTAAAAAAGGAGGAAAGAGAACCATAAGAAACAGAGTTGTGCTGTCTGGCTGAAGCATCAATAGTAATAACCCAATCAGCCGGAGCTTTGTTGGAAACAAAACTTCGATCTTCAGATGAGAGTTTTGATTTTATTGAACTCTCTAACTGAGTATAGTTTGAGCCAAAACAATCCGCAGTGCATTTAATGAAAAGCGTTGTATCATGCCCTAATTGAGCCAATTTCTGTTGAATGAGAGAATCTAAATTATTCCTGAGTCCCAAGATAGATGTGTATTCACTACTGGATAATCCACACATCTTCAGCCAATAGAATGCCTCCTCTGTTTTTGAAAAGCACTTAATTGCCTCATTGAGTTCATTCTTTGCCTTCTCCTTATAGCCGAGGGAGATCAAATCATTAGCTGTATTATATAATCGTTCTGCAGCACTTAGATTGTCCTCAACCTCTTTTTTAAAGAATGTAATAGCAGCGTTTTTTTCTATGAAAGCAATGGCGTACCACGTGTTTTCTCGTTTAGAGAACCGAGTTTTGGTGGTAACAAGTTTTAGTTTAACATCCGCACTATATGACGACCGGGATGAATACGAAACCGTTGAGAGACCATTGACTGAGGACTTTTCAAGTTCAGCAGCCTCATTCACCTTAACCTCTATCTGCATTGCAAGTCCTGATATGGAAGATGAGGTTAGAATATCGAAATAATCATTATCAGGCAATCCTTCAGGATTTGACCCCGATTGGATGCTATAAAAGTACTTGGGAGTCATATAAATCTCCCATTCAGTTGGGTGTGATTGGGCAAATCCTATAAAAGGGTGGGCGCAGAAAAAGAATAGCGCCCACAATAACACCGTTCGTTTCATAGACAAACTATTTACCCCGAGCAGCTTCCATAATAGCCTTATTCGCTTCAATGAACTCATCCAACTCTTCTCCTTGAAGATTGGCCGGTTTAAATTCTGCTGCCGTCTTAAGCATTTGGTTGAAATAATCACCACGAACAGCAACTTTAACATAGGCCTTATAAAGACGCGTAGAAGGATTATACTGTACAGTTGCATCCCCGAACGGCTCACATGCCTTAAGTAAGGACTGGCTAAACTGACTCCAATGAGAAGTTAGAGCTTCTTGAACCTGTTTATTTGTATCAACTTTCCCTCTATCGGCCCTATCTTGAACTGCATTATTCATGATACGAGATATTGTAGCATAAGCCTCTCTTTGTGCAATTTCAATTGCCATCTGCTGATCACCAGCCTCACCAATACCTAAATACCATTTGTACGGCTTTTTAATAATCTCGGTTCCATCATCACTCAACGCATCAGCGTTCTCGAATCCGGAAGTCTTGATGGTGGCTTCGACAACTGTATTCCCTTCCAGTCCAGTAACGTTGTTACGCGCAGATTCCGGCTTGGTGGTTGTCTGTTTTGCAGTGCCACAAGAAACAATGGAGAGCATAGCGATTGCTATAGCCGAGAAGATGAAGACTTTTTTCATGATAGATTGATATTTAGTTTAACATACATAATTACCTGGTACTATAGCATAAAGAAAGTGTGAGCCTCATAATCTTAACCTGCGGAGGGCTCTCGACAGCCGTAACAAGGATAAGGAATGCTCACACTTTGCTATAGCATGAGCGAAGCTCACTTTATAGCCAATGTAAGCGTTGTCACTTATTCCCTTGTTACTTAGAATTGTCGAGATTCTCCGGCAAGGAAAAGCTAAACGCTTTCTGTATGTACGTTGTCCTAAAACAACTTTACAAATGTAATGTTTTTATTCCAGATTATTGCATTTTTATCGTATTGTATATATAAGTTGTCCCACCCTAAGGCTTTGACATACTGATAAGAAATTGAATTTCAAGAATATTGGGGAGTAGATTCATACACCCTCTCTCCGCGAACAAATTGAAGCCCAGCGCTTTGCGCTGGGCTTCAATTTGTTTAGCAACGCCCCGCAGCATAGGCGATGAGGGATGTGACGCACCCAGTGCGGCAAATCCCGACAATATCCAATTTTCTGAATTTCGGTCAAGTTTATTGGGTCATTTATTGGGTCACTTGCTGGTCCATTTTGCACATGCAGAATCAATTTCACTTGAATCAGTTAAGTTGTTTTTCATTGGGACTCTGTCACAAACCCTGACGCTCCGCGCGGCCTTTGCGTCCTCCACGTATTTGCGGACCCGGCCAGTCGTCTGATGACGACTTGTTAAATCATCGACAGCGACAAAGGCCCGCTCTGCTCAGGGTGCTGCGCAATTCGCCGCGGGCCATGCTGCTGCCCGGCTTGTGGTACAATTTGCGCAGTGCATAAAACGTTAACACTCAATAGAATAACCATTTTCAGAGTTAGGATTTTGGTAACTCTGAAAATGGCTATATTGCTGATACTTAGCACTTTACATGGTGCGTAAAAAAAATCACTATATCACTAGGCGAATTTTATGGCGGTCAATTCTTTCGCAAAATGATTCACTCCTTTCTGAATCTTATCTATAGTTCTTCTGCTCGGCTTGCGTCTGCCATGCAGATAGTGACCGAGTTGTGCTTGACTGACACCTGTAAGTTTTTCCAGACCAGCAAGAGAGAATATCTCGGCATATTCCAAATTCATTTTACAGTTAATCGGCATTGCCGGAACTTCATTGCCGGGTAGAGACAGAATCCGCTGCGGGCACAATATCCTGTCGGCTCGGCAATTCCATTCTCAATCAGCCAGTTATAGACCCACGGGTAATTATTCGTGTCAATGAACTGCGTCCCCTGCGGGAGCACGATGGAATCCGGCAGATTAACCGTGATCGCCGGTATCGACAAAATAACTTTCAACTTCTTTTCGATAATTGTTGAACAATGTACTATATTTGCGGAAGCAAGTTATGTTAAAGCACAATCGGACAATCATTCATGTGGAGGTCAAGGACACCCATGAACACTTTTACTTTGGGTCAGTTGCAGCAATGTACGAAGACTCCAGAGTAAAGAACCTGTTGAAAATCAAGTACCAGACATTCAGGACAAAGCGCATTTCTGAAGAGAAGCCGTTCGAAAACGAGTTCGTGATCGTGCGGAAGGGCAACCTGAACACCATCGACCATAGCCGGTCCATTTAGAATATTGGGAAAAAACTCGCTGACTTCGCGGTCCGGCCAGGACGAAGAATCCGATTCTCACGACCAAGAATCTGATTTACTCGGAAAAGGTGCATTCGTACAAGAAAATCTACACCACGTCACTTTCCGGAGAGAACCGTAACGCTGACCAGAGATCACAACAGTGTGATGGCGTTGATGTTGCGGCCGCAGTCGGCTCCTTCGCGACGGGCGGAGAAGAAGTCGGTGTCGTTGTAGGTACAGATGCCGCAGACCTGAATGTTGGACTCTGCCACTCCGCATTCCAGATGCGTGATGCGGCAGACTTCGAAAAGGTCGATATGATGGCCGCCTTCGAGACTGCCCTCTGTACGCGGACCGCGGAACGACCAGATTTTATCCACCGGGAAACCGGACGCCTTGAAAAGCTGCGCCACATCCTCGCCTACCTGGAAATTGTCGATACAGATACCCGGGCCGATGACGGCACGCATATCCGAAGGCTTTGCACCATAATTCTTTATCATTGCCAGAACCGTCTGCGCAGCTATCTTGTTGATAGTTCCACGCCAGCCGCTATGGGCAGCCCCGACACACCGTGACACAGGATCATACAGCAACACCGGAATACAGTCCGCCGTACGCACACCTATAGCCACATTCTTCAGATTAGTCACCAAGGCATCCACACCCTCCAGTTCCTCTCTGGAATAATCAGGCCTGTCGATGACAGCCACATTGGCAGAATGAGTCTGATGCGGCTGTATCACCGGATACGGAAGCTCCGAGTCACGCCTTGTCGTAAACGCCTCTACACCCTCTCCCAAATTATATCTAAGCAAATCCATAAATTCCTCACTATCAAACAAATTCGCACAGCATCATAGCTGCACTTCTATCTTCGCCACGAAAACGGCAGGGCCCTGGAGCCACACATTATCTGCCGTAAAAGGCAATGTTTCATTTCCCTGAAAATCAGTTTTCTCCAGACACAAAGCCCCATCCAAACGCGGAACGAAATCCACCCTCAAATCCGCGATTCTGGCATGAACGCGCGCAGAAACCTCCACGGGACCAGAACTCCTATCACATCCGCCAAGGACACCGCGAATCCATGAAGCCATCGACGAAGCCACTATACCAGTACCGCAGGCAAGTGTCTCATCCTCAACGCCTTTCTCGTAAGTCCTCACGTCGATATCCAGGTTCCCGTCAGGCAGAAAATCATTGACACGGACAAAATTCACATTGACACCCTGAGGCGCGAACCTCGTATCATAACGCAGAATCCTGCCTGTTCCAACTACGTCACACTCCCCGACATCCTCCACGAAATGCACGAGATGCCGCGTGCCCGTATCGAGAAAAACATCCGGAAACATCGCACCAGTCTTATTCTCATAAAGGGCGGCGCCCTGCACATCCTTCATCTTCAGACGCACAATTCTCGGCTCCGCAGAAAACGCCTGCACAGAGTTTTCAAGTTCTGCAACATGCTGACCGTCAGGCGCTTGGAAAGTAAAACTTTCATAGCCCAGGTCAGCAGCAAACGCCACGATACAACGCCCTCCGTTGCCGCACATCATTCCGCCCGAGCCATCAGAATTATAATACCGCATCCGGAAATCCGCATCCGAACTCCGCTCAAGCACCATCACTCCATCCGCCCCGATACCGATATGACGCTCGCACAGCCGCGCAATCTGCCCTGCAGAAAGGTCAATGTCAATGTTCCTTCCGTCAGCAATCAGAAAATCATTCCCCGCTCCGTGATATTTGTAGAAAGTCATCATCGCAACAAATCTTCCAGCTCCACAGAAGCATCTGTCTTGCCGTCCCTATATTTCACAATTACAGGAGTATAGAGACTTATCCCCGCTTCAGCACCAGGTCCCTTGGTAACCGGTCTGCTTCCGGCCACTACCACTGCTCCGGCTGGAACAGTAAGTCTTCCTGACTCATCAGGACGTATAAATCCGCCATTCACGGCATCATAAAGCGCTGTGGACCTGTTGATTATAACACCAGAGCCGAGCACTGCGCCCTCTTTTATCAACACGCCCTCATACACCCCGCAATTACCGCCGATGAAGACATTGTCCTCGACGATTACCGGCATTGCACCGACAGGCTCCAGCACCCCTCCGATCTGGGCGGCGGCAGCGATATGCACATTCTTTCCGACCTGCGCACAGGACCCCACAAGAGCGTGGGAATCAATCATTGAACCTGCATCGACATAGGCGCCGATATTCACATAAGCGGGCGGCATCATGATTACCGAAGGAGCAAGATAAGCACCGCGGCGCACAGAACTGCCACCAGGCACAATACGAACCTTGTCCTCGACTGAAAATTTCCTTACCGGAATAGTATCCTTGTCAATGAAAGAGAACTCCCCTTCCGACATATCTGCGAGCTTACCCAGACGGAACCCACTGAGAATCAATTCCTTAATCCAGGAATTGACTATCCATTCCCCGTCTTTTTTCTCTGCAACCCTGATTTTTCCGCTTTCCAAATCAGCGCAGACCTGCAGAAAACGCTCCATTTCATTTTCCATATTCTCTCTTTATAAATAAGGTAACTCTTACAGAAGTCCCAGTCCCGACATGACTTCCTTCAACAATTTCTCCGTACTCCCTACAGCAGGCGTGAGAGGAAGACGCATCTCATCCTCACAGAGTCCCAAGAGTTTCAGGGCAGCCTTGGCCGGAATCGGATTGCTCTCCACAAACAGCGCGTTGTAAAGAGGCATCAGCTTGTCATTCAAACAGATAGCCTTCTGCAGATCACCAGCGAAAACAGCATCCACCAACTCCTTCATCATCTTAGGAGCCACATTTGAAGCCACACTGATGACACCGTCGATTCCACTCGCCATCAGAGGCAGAGTCTGGTCATCATTGCCGCTCAGAACCGTGAAACCATCCGGAGCCTGCCTCTTGATATCCACGATCTGGGCCACATCCCCGGACGCCTCCTTGACAGCCACGACATTAGGCACATCATGAGCCAGCCTCAACGTCGTCTCCGCCTTCATATTGGTTCCGGTACGTCCAGGGACATTGTACAGGATCACATCACGGTCAGTTTCCTGAGCAACCGCCTTAAAATACTGATACAGACCTTCTTGCGTAGGCTTATTGTAGAACGGGACCACCACCAGGTACGCCTGCACGTCCAAAGAATCCAGCAGACGCATATTGCGGACAGTTCCTGTCAATGAATTGGAACCCACGCCGGCGACCATAGGAACCCCTGGCGCCATCTCACGTGTAATCTGCACCAGACGCACCTTCTCGTCATCACTCAGACAAGGAGTCTCAGCAGTCGAACCGAGCGGCACTAAAAAATCCACACCGGCCTCAATCTGGCGGGCCACAGTAGCGCGATAAGCATTCTCATCGACTTTTCCATTCTTGAACGGAGTCACCAATGCCGTTCCCAAACCTTTGAATTTCATTGACATATAAATTATAAGGTCAAACTTTCACCGATAAACAGTTCACGGAACTCATAGACATTACGCTGCCTGCCGGCATCCTTTGCCAAATCATCAGCCATACCAGCCGCCAACACGGCCCCTTCCGCAAATCCCTGACGCGAAAAAGCCTCGTGCTCGAGAGTAATCCTGTCGCAGCCACCCTCGAAGCCGACAGTATGTATGCCGGCAAGTTCGCCGACCCTTACGGACGCGACATCCGTCTTCACGCCCATATTCAGGTCAATGTCACGAGCCAATGTCTTGGCAGTTCCGCTCGGCGCATCTATCTTATGGCAATGATGTTTCTCCACTATATACGGGGCATAGCCGCCAGACTTTGCAAGAAGCTTGGAAACCAAGTCCACAGCAGCAGAGAAGACATTGACACCGACCGAGAAATTGGAAGCCCAAATGAGAGGCGTACCGCATTTCTCGAAATAGGCAAACACCTCATCTGCAATATCATACCATCCCGTCGTACCTACCACCGCAGCCTTGAAATTCTCAGCGATGAATTTGTAATTGGTCCTGAACGCCTCCGGCACGGTAAAGTCGATGCAGACACTTTCTGATGCCACAGCCTTGTCAGCAGACGTTATATCTTCCGACACGCCCGAGCACTCTATATTTCTGCTCTTCAGCACGGACTCCACCATTTTTCCCATGCGGCCGTAGCCACTGATAAAAACCTTCATATCTTATCCTGATTTTTCTATCCAAACAATTTTGAATGCAGACGTCCTGCCGCTTCTTCTGCGTATTTCCTGTCTATCACCACGCTCGTGCTCAGAAGTGACGGACTCTGCACCGACATATAGACCTGGCAGCCGTCAAGCGCCTCCATAACATCTTCATACACACCCGATTGGGACACCACATTACGTCCCACGACCGAAATCTCGGCCTTGTCCCTGTAAACCATCACACAGAAACGGTTCCGCAGGGAAGAGAGCAGTTCCTCAAATCCGGGCTGGCCTGATTCCAATGTAAGCCCCACCTTGGACTCTGAAGAAGACACCAGAACAGTCTTTACCGGATAGTCCGCAATGCAGCTGAAAACGCCGGCCAACATTGACGAAACCCCGACGATATTCCTGGAGGTAATCTCGAGAAAGTCAATGTCTTCCTTGACCGCAATGGTCTTAGGGCCGCAGGCTGTCTGCTCGTAAGTCACCACAGAACCCGGCGAATCAGGCTTCAACGAATCCAGCACATAGACCGGAATATTCTTCTTTCTCGCCGGTTCGATAGTCAGCGGGTGCAGCACCCTCGCGCCCAGGAACGCCATTTCAGACGCCTCCTCGTAGGAAATCTTTTCCACGCGGGAGGTAACATCCACCTTTCTCGGGTCTGCTGTACGGATACCGTCCACATCGGTCCATATCTCCACACGCTCAGCATCCAGAGCCATACCGAGAATCGCCGCCGTGTAATCGGAGCCCTCGAAGCCCAGAACCGAAGGGGCGCCCTCAACCGAAGATGCTATAAAGCCCTGAGTGAGAACCACATCCACACCTTTCGCAGCTTCCGGGACAATGCGTCTGACACCTGCCTGAGTCGCTTCCAAATCCGGCACCGCAGACATATATTGACAGTCGGTAACGATCATTTTACGGGCATCCACCCAGCCGCATCTCAGTCCGTTCACGTTCATTGCCGCAGAAACTATCTTGGAAGAGAGCAGCTCGCCTGTCGAGACGATACGGGCATAACTTCTTGGAGAAAGTTCTCCGATACAGCAGACTCCGTGCACGAAATCGCTCAGCGAATCGCAGATGGCATTCAGGTCGCCAAGACATTGACCTAAAACTTTTTCATCTGCCGACAGCAGTTCAGCCGCGAGGGACAGATGCCTTTCGCGCAGCGGCGCCAAGAGGCTTTCCGCTTTTTCAGCACATTGAGTCTCAGCGACTTCCGCTATATTGCAGAGCACTCTGGTAACCTGCGACAATGCTGACACGACCACGAGCGGCCTGTCCGCCATCCTTCCGCGGACTATTTCCGTAACGCGCAGAATCGCATCCCTGTCCTTCACCGACGTTCCGCCGAATTTCATTACTATCATACTACAATCCTCCTGAGAAGCTGTTTTGAAAATGACCTCTAATTTACAACAATTTCATCAGTAAACAGCCAAGCGTGCAGCGGAAGATTTCTGCGGAATGCCTTGAAACGCACATAACGCGCAGATACATTGACAACACAGGACAATGTCTCATAACACATATCCGACGTGTCCGCCGGCAGCTGGCTGTAGCTTACGCTCGCCAAAGTATAATTTTCACCGTCATCGGAAACATAGACTTCCACACGCTCCGGGACTGCCACATGGTTGTTCCTCTGAGCCATGAATGTCGCTCCCACATAGTGCAGAGGCTGTTTTTCTTCCAAGTCAATGATGATGTCCATATCTCTGATGAAGCCCAGCCAGCGGTCATCTCCATAAGACCAGCCGCCACGCAGACCGTCATTGACGGAAACATCGCCGCTCGCCCTGTATTTCTCGGCATACGGAGTCAGAATCTGCACAGGTTTTCCGACAGCCAGATGCTGCAGCGGCTCGCGGGACTCCATCCTCGTACCGAATTCCTTGTCTATATCGAACGGATTATAGCCCATTTTCTTCAACTCGGTGCAGAAATGCGACGCCCTCTCCTTGAAATTCTCATAGTTCTTGTCCTCTTTCCGGCTCCAGCCCGTTTCAGCAACTGCCAACGCTCTCGGATAGAGCATATACTCCAGATGCTCAGCTGTCGGAATGTACTCAGTCCATGCATTACCCTGAACACCAAGCAGATGCGGACTGTCAATATCCGCATCGTAAGAATATGCCTTGGCAAGAGAAATATATCCGCCTATAGCTTCCGGCTGATAGATCGGCGCGTCCTGGGTGTAATCCAGATAGTACCAGGTATTCGGCGACATTATGACATCGTGGCCCTGTTCGATCGCGTTCTCGCCGTGCGAAGAACCACGCCAGGACATCACCACGGCATTGTCCGAAAGGCCGCCTTCCATGATTTCATCCCAGCCTACCATCTTGCGGCCGTGGGACTCCACTATCTTCTCGACCTTCCGGGTAACCCAGCTCTGCAGCTGAGCCACATCAGCCAGACCGTTTTCCGCCATAATCTTCTGACAATGAGGGCATTTCTTCCAAGCAGTCCTCGAAGCCTCATCTCCACCTATATGTATATATTCGGAAGGGAACAATTCCACCAGCTCCGCCATAACATCCTCGATGAAGTCGAAAAGATACTCGCTGCCCGGGCACATGTCAGAATTCATCACCCTTTCCCCATTTTCATCCACACAAGCAAGTTCAGGATAGGCCACCAGCACTTCCCTGCTATGTCCCGGAATCTCGAACTCCGGAACTATATCTATATGACGCTCAGCAGCATAGGCCACCAATTCACGCACGTCATCCTTCGTATAATAGCCTCCGGAAGCCATCGGACTTCCCTCCTCGGAATAAAAGCATCCAAGTTCACGCCACTGTTTCCAAGTACCGCCGATACGCCATGCCGCCTTTTTCGTAAGCATCGGCCTGGAATCTATCTGGATTCTCCACCCTGCATCATCCATCAGATGAAGATGAAGCTTGTCCATCTTCAGCAGCGCCATCGCATCTATCTGTTTCTCAATAAATTGCCTGTCACGGAAGTTTCTCGACACATCTATCATCAGGCCCCTGTACGGAAATCTCGGCCAGTCGTAAACCGCGCAGCACTGCAGTTCGTCGCCACTCACCGTCATCTGCCTCAACGTCTGCAACGCATAAAAAGCGCCCTTCGGCGCGAGGGCTTTTATGTCAATGCCCTTCTTCCCTATTGTCAATGAATAGGCCGCATCCCGACAGTCCTCACGGATGGAGGCATCTGCATTGACCTTCTTCACGAAATTCCTGTCGCCCAATGTGATGACGATGTCTCCTTTTTCCGACAATGTCCATCCGAGTTCATCCTTCGCATAGTCCTTAAGAGCATCCACACCTTCACAGTCTGATTTGCAGACTACTTTCAGTGTCGGGTTCTGAGAAAGCGTATAAGTTCCTTCATTCTCGGTCACGGATACCGGAAGCGGCACCACCGCACGCGGGGAAATGGCCGCGGCCAATGTTACAAACAATGTGGTAATAAGCTGTATCATAATTCGTTATATAAAATATTCTTCAATAGAGTCTCATACTGGGACTGAGCCTTTTCCAAGTCGCTCTGCAATACATATTCCCTCGGGGTATGGGCCACGAAAATGGAGCCGGGACCGCAAAGCGAACGGTGAGTGAACTTGTTCATCCTCGGCGTGTCGCTTCCGAATGCCACAGGCTTGGTCCCGATGCCGTCGAAAGTCGTGTAGCGCATCGGGGTATCTCCGCCAAACGCCTCTATGTCAATGTATTCCGACCGCATCTGTTCCATCACTTCCTGCACCATGACATCTGACGCGAAGGTGGTACGGAAATACAGGCGGAAAGAAAGTTCCGGACTGAGGATATTCTGCGGATTGTCAGAAGATAGCTTGCCGATATTCCAAGTCGTCGGACCAAGCACCTCGTCTTCCGGAAAGTCTATGCCGCGCAACTTCTCCACAAGCTCGACGAATGTGTCCACAGCGCTATGACCAAGTTCCGGATAGCCTGAATGACAGGCTTTTCCGTGAATCGTGACCGAATATGACTTGGTTCCTTTGGATGCGGAGACCATAAGATTGTCAGTCGGTTCTCCCACTATCAGATACTCGCTCCCTGGGCAGTCACGGTCGAACGCTTTAGCTCCGAACGAGCCTGTTTCTTCACCTGAGAGAAGAAGAAGTCCGAAATCAGTTTCTCCAGACGTGGATTCTGATGCCAGACTGCTGCAGGCGGACCACATTGAAAAGAACTGTCCCTTGGCGTCGCAGCTGCCGCGTCCGGTTATGAGCAGGTCATCCTGAACAGCGGTTTTGCCGTCCGGAAGGGTTTCTCCTGCATTGATTTTCCTGAACTGGGGCGCGAAATACGGCGGCACGGTGTCCAGGTGCGAACAAAGCACAACCTTCGGAAGACGGGATGTCATCCCTGCATTGTCCCAGCGGAAGAGCAGGTTCAATGTCCCGTCCCCCACTTCGTAACGGGTACAGGTGCACTTCGGATCAATCTCCGGGAACCGCCGCTCCAGAAATTCGGCCAGCCGCCTTTCCTGTCCGCTTGTGGATTCCATGTCCAATATTTCCTTGAATAAGTCCAGATTCATATTCCTAAACGTATCGGACCCGCAAAACCGCTTGCGGGTCCATAGTTATGCAAAATTAGCAAATTCGCTCCAATTCCAAGTAACAATAAAGGAGAGCGGCCAAAAACTGATTTCGGCAACTCTCCAGTTTACATCATTTTCAGACGATCAGCTAATCCATATATCTGACCGGATTGCTGCGGCCTGCAAACACCCACAGCGCATCTGCGGCAGCGACTGGATTTTCACGTATTTTTTCGCCTTCAAATTCGAATTTTCCGGGAACTTCCTTTGATGCCGACCAGTTCTTAGGTCTGTATATTCCGACAACTCGTCCGTCAGCAACTGCTATCACGTAGTCCACGCCTTCTGCTCTTTTCTTGGACAGGCGCCAATATTTTCTCGCGCACTCGTAGGTAGAGCCTCTTCCGTCGGGAGCATGACGCTCCTGGTAATTTTTGGAAATATTAACAGCCAAGAGTTTCTTGCCGAACAGAAACGTACCCTGGAAAATAGGATGATTTGCTGGCATAGTTATTAAGATTTATTGTTTTAGCACCGCTCCTCAAGGCAGGCGGAAAGTGCCTGAACCATTCTCCGATGATTCTTTAGCAAGATATGAAGAAATATTGATAAATCGTTAAAAAATATGTTTAAATTTTCAATGTGAACCAATATGAACTTGACACGGACTTGCAAATAACCGAACTTTGCATAAAGAATAGAACGAACAGCTGGCACGGCTGTCCTTAAAACTGATATGAAAAGGGCCCCGACAATACGGGGAAACGGGGGAAACATGGCAGAGACAAAGATACCGGAACTGAACTACCTGCTCAAGAAAGTGGAGCAGCGCTACGGAAGAAGAATTTCCACATCGACAGACTTCGAGGCATTGTCGGTGGTCATTGATCATAAAACCGGAGAACTTGTAAGCGCATCTACGCTGAAAAGGCTCTGGGGCTATGTGTCGATGAGACCGACTCCGAGGATATCAACATTGGACATTCTTTCAAGATATTTAGGCACGAGGGATTTCCAGACATTCTGCAAGAATCTGAAGAACTCGTCCGCTTACCAGTCCACTTTTTTCTCCAGTTACACTTTATATTCAGAAGATCTGAAAAAAGGCCAGACTGTCATCATCAAATGGAATCCGGACAGAGTGGTCACACTCGAATATCTCGGAAACGATGAATTCGTGGTAAAGAAGTCACTGAACTCACAACTTCTTGAGAATGACCGATTTGCCATCAACGCCATCATAAAGGACTATCCGCTGCTCATACCTAAGATTATAAGGGACGCGGACTACACTCCTTCCTATATTGCCGGCACAGTGGACGGCATCACCGAAATTACAGTAATCTGACGATACGGTCAGTGGCGTCATTGAACGTGCGCGCCTTGTAACGGTAGTCACTGCAGACGTAGATTATCATTGACACGACCACTGCAATGACTGCAAATGCCGCGAGGCTCAACCACAACGTGGTCCGGCACTCGAGAGCGCGGCGTACTTCTGCCATATCGGAGTAGCGATCGTCAGGATTGTCCTTCGTACATCTGGCTGCGACACGGGCATAGTTTCCCGGAAGTTCCTGCAGCACCTTCCCGAATGAATACACATCTGTCCTGCAGTCGATTTTTCCGCCGGAAAGAAGTTCCGGGGCGGCATATGCCTGTGTACCGGCATGGAATTTCAGAAGCGCATAATCGTCCGAGTCTGAGAGGCCGAAGTCTATCAGCTTGACATTTTGTCCGTTATGAGTTATAAGAATATTTTCAGGCTTGAGATCCTTGTGTATTACCTGCTTGCTGTGGATATATTCCAGAACGTCACAAAGCTGGGAGACGATTTTCCGGGAGAGTTTCTTGTCCGATATCGGGAGCATTGACCTGAGCGGCTCGCCGTCTATCCACTGCATCATTATGCAATGTCCGAGTTCCGGATAATGCTTGTAACCGTATGTCCTGCAGATATTGGGGTGTTCGAGTTCATAGCCGAGCGAAAACTCTTTCCGGAGCAGGTCCTCATAGACGGGAACGTTTCTGTACTGCGGCTTCAGAGCCTTGAGAATCAGAAACTTGCCTTCCTCGCGACAACGCCAGAGTTCTGAATATCCGACTTCAGACGAGGCCAACAGGCGCAAATCCTCGGGCGCGGAAGACACTGGCATGGTATCTTCCGGTTCATCTGTAAAAAAGGCTGACGGACAATTCATATTGCTCATATACACTCACTAAAGGGATGTAAATATAATAAAAATTTCATTAGATTTGTACCGCAATGATGAAGATGACGAAACTTGCGGCGACGGTATTGTGCATCTGCATTTCCTGCACTGCGCGAAACTCCGGGCCGGACGGAGAAAAGGGCGAAACTCCCTCCGTAAAACTCGAAAACACATACGACAGCAGCACTTACTGTTTCAATGGGACGAACATTGTCTCAAAGGACGGGAAGTGGGGGCTCTGTGACACTCTCGGAAACGTCATCCTCCCCGCAAGATACGACAAGATGGAATTCGTCAGCGACGATATGGCAGTGGCCAACGAGGGCGAATTGTTCTATCTCATTGACACTAAAGGCAATATAATGGCGGAAGCACTGCACAGTGGCGGGCTGACTCCGGAGGAGATTTCTCTCTGGGCCGAAAAGGTCAATGAAAGGATCCGGAAAGAGTGGGACGAAATACTCGACAAATATGAGAAATTGGAGACGTTGTGCTCCGACAGAAAGAGTTCCCGGAAGGCGGTAAAGTCTGCCTCGAAGGAGCTTGAGGAACTGCTTGACGCTGCGACAGGGTCGATGAACCGTGTCCAAAGAGCCAGGTTCGAAATGTTGCGTAACAATTTTAGCAAAAATTGAGTACCTTTGTAGTTTGCGGGTCTGCCGCAGGCCTTACAAGGCTGAGCCGTGAAAACGGACGATAGTATATATTGCATGTTACGTAGTTCTTTCAGATATATCTCACTTGCCGTCGGCATCTCGCTGATGTGCCTGAGTGTAATTTCCGCACCGGCACAGAATATCGGCAAAATCAGGAAGGACTACTCGTACATCTGTTCGGAAGCGTCAGAAAAGACGGCTGAAAAGGCGGACAGCGCTGCTCTTTCAGGGCTGTCGGACAAGATAGCCGAAATCGCGGGTTTCTCCGGAATGCAGACCGGACACAAGAGGGAAATCATGCGGAGTTATCTCTCCGAAATCGAAAAATCCAGTGAAATAATCTACCGGGAAAAGACCACGGCATTCAGGTACATACGCAGAGATGCAGTCAGAAGTCTGTTCGACGGCAGGAAGGCCAAGGTCAATGAAATGCTCAGCATCGCAGACAAGGCAGCAGGAAGCAGACAGGTCGATGTGGCCCTGAGGTATTGGAACTGGGCGTCCACATTGCTGAAAAGCATTCCTCCTCTGGACGAAAAGACGATAACTTCGACTGAGAAGAAGAAGGACAAGCTCCTGGACGGGCTTCATGTAAAGTATTCTACACCTGACAGATACGCCGGAGATGTCATTGAACTGGATTTCAGCAGCGACGGACAGCCCGTACAGTCTGTGGATTACAGTTTCTTCGACGGCAAGAAGTGGAGCGGCATTCTTTCGGCCAAGGACGGAAAGGGATTTGCAAGGATTTCTTCTGCTTCTCCTGTTTCCGAATATCGTGTAAGATATGAGATACGGGCTGAGCACCTGCAGCATATCTATCGGGACATCAAGCAGTTGGATGCGATTTTCAAAGTGCCGGAGAAGCCTGTGCAGAATGCTGCTTGCGGGACTCAGTCCGAGGCTCCGCAGAACACCGTGCAGAAAATCGACTTCTCGGATGTCAAGCGCAAAATCCTGGATGTGATAGCTAGCCAGGAGCGCAAGGATGTGGACAGCCTCGTGCTCGAACTGAGCCCGGTGGCCGGTTCCGCAGAATATGAAGCCATCATTGAAAATATATGCAACGCCATAAATGACAGGGCTACTGACGGTATCGACTCGCTTTTCACGAGCGAGGGTCTGGACATTTTCCATAAACTGATTTCCTATGGCAATGCCCGTGTATTGAACCGCCCGGCACCTCTTTTCTACAGTCTCGGCGAGAACATTTATGCAAGGAACATCCCGATGGTGTTCTCCTTCCCGAGAAATGACAGGGAATTCGTGGAGAATGTCGTGTTCACGTTCGACAAGGACGGCAAAATCTCAGACATGTCATTTGCATTGGCCCGGAAAAGTGCGGAAGACATCGCTTCCCACACGAACTGGCCTGAGGAGGCGCGTATTATCCTGATGAATTTCCTGGAAAGCTACAAGACAGCATATGCCCTGAAACGTCTGGACTATATCAGTTCCATCTTCGATGAGGATGCGCTGATCATAACCGGAAGGGTGCTGAAGCCGGCCGGAAAGGTCAATGAATTCGGCGCAGGGAAATATGTGTCGTTCACCAAACAGAGCAAGAGCGAGTATATCAAACGTCTTTCCAATGTGTTCCGCTCGCAGGAGTTCATAAACATCCAGTTCACGGACTGCGATGTCACCAAATTAGGAAAGGCTCCAGGATTGTACGGAATCAAACTGCGTCAGGAATACTTCTCGTCATCATATTCGGATACCGGTTACCTGTTCATCCTCGTGGATCTCCACAATCCTGACACTCCGGTAATCCATGTCCGCACATGGCAGGAGGAGCCGGACAAGAATTTCGGCATTATCGGCCCTTATGATTTCTGATTATGGACAGATGGGCTGATTACATTTACAGGACATTGACCATCATTGTTCTGATTTTCTCCGGGGCTGTGACCTCCTCGGCCAAGAGCACTGATGATGATTTCAAGATCGAGTCTTTCAGGGCTCTGGAGACCGACCTGGATGCCAGGCTGTACGCCAAGACCGATGAGAACGGGAGGAAGGCGGCATTGATCAAGATCGTGACCAAAGAGAAGGGATTCAGTTTCGATGTCGGCGTAATGGGAATCGTGGACTGCAAGCAGGAAATCGGCGAGATCTGGCTCTATGTGCCTGAGGGGATACGCAGAATAACCATCAAGCATCCGTCTTTCGGCATTATCCGGGATTATGAGTTCAATGTCCCGATACGTTCCGCCTGCGTGTATGAGATTCTTCTGAACACGCCGGAGCGGGAAGTCAGTCCGAGCATCCGTTTCATAGAAAAACTTGTCGCCCGCCAGGATTCGTCATTGATAAACCTTGATTCCGCGACATTGGCAAGAATCAGGACTGAAAGTCTTGCCTCCATCAGGAAAAGGGTGAGGAAACACGTCTGCGAAAATCATATAATGTTAGTTGCGGGCCTTTTGCCCGATGTTTCGGAAGGTCTGATGTTCGGCCAGACATTCAGGAGAAAGGGAGCGTCAATGGGCGCCGGCTGGTTCCTGAAACTGCGTTCTGATTTCGGTTTCAATACCGGGTATGACTACAAATGTTCGAGCGACGGCGCTGCAGGAGACGGGCAGTTCTGGGCCAAGGAGAACGGAAAGGCCTGGCATTCAAGGCAATGCTTCACTATCGGAGGAATGTGGCGATGCAACAAATGGCTGGATGTGTATTCTGGCACGGGATTGGGAGTGAAGACTCTGGTTTGGGAAGACGTTGACAGCCGAAGGGCATTGGTCACCGACTACTCTTGTCGCGGCCTGGAGATGGATCTTGGAGCGTTGTTCTCCTTCGGGAAATTCTCTTTCGGAGCAGGCGTCTCCACCACGCGGTTCAAATACGTGGATTTCGAGGCAAGCGTCGGCATCCGGTTTTAGGAAAATGTGTATATTAGCAAGATATATTTAAATTTTTAAAGATGATGAGACTTAATAGCATTTTATTTTCAGTTCTGATTGCAGCAGGTCTAAGCAGCTGTATGAAAAGCTCTTTCGAGCAGTCTTACACCGACATCTGCACCTTTGAATACAGAGACACTTCCCAATATTTCGTGAACGGGCTTTTCAACAAGTCCGATTTCGGAACCGGGAACAGCAACGCCCTCACATTATGCGGGAAACGCCATGAGGAATCCGGAGAGTTCAGAGGAGGAATGATGGTGGGCATCCGCAGGGACAGCACCTACCGTGAAGGTTATATTCCGAAGAATCTCTGGGTTGTGGCTGACAGCGTGGGCGGTGCGGCCCTGTCCAAAGGATACGGCATTTTCTATGACAGCCAGGTAGCTATGCCGGACCACGAGGTGGTATTCAACCTCCGTTCTATCGGCACCTGCTCGTTGAACGGGCTTTGCGTGGCAAACACGAACTACACTGTCAATGCCGCAAAATACGGATTTTCAGGATTCCCGAAGTTCCAGGAGGGAGACTATCTGAAGTTTACTGTCAATGCCATAAAGGGAGAGACCAAGACGGGAAGCGCCAGCATTGACCTCGTCAAATGTGACAAATCCGGACTGACAGTGCAGATCGGATGGAAGGCGATGGAAATCAAGAACGCGCTGCCTTTCGACTACCTGGATTTCGAACTCCAGACCAATCGCGCGGACCTTCCGCTGTATTGCTGCATCGACAATATGGTTGCAAGTGTGTCAGTTAAACAATAATGGATATGAAATCTAATCAATATTACAAGAACGAAGCGCTCTCGGCATTGAGGGGAAACTGGGCCAACGCATTGGTTGCCACCATTATACTCATTGCATTGGCACTGTTCTTCAGTTCAAATGACGCTATCAATTCCTATTATCAGCGCATTGTCATAAATCCGTTCATCGGCTATTCGCTTTCATTCGTTTCGCTGTTCGTGCTGCTGCCGCTGGCGGTGGGCTATTCAAACAGCATGAGGGTATTGCTTGAGATAGGCGACAACAGGCTGACCAACAACTCGTTCAGCCTCGGTTTCGGAAACTGGCTGCACGTGGTCTGGGGAATGATTCTGAGCACCATATACATCTTCTTGTGGACATTGCTGCTGATTATCCCTGGAATCATCAAGTCATATTCCTACGCGCTTACGCCGTATATTCTCGTCGAGCATCCGGAGATGTCGGCCAATGAGGCGATCGAGGAGAGTATGAGGCTGATGGACGGTCACAAATTCGACCTGTTCTATCTTCAGCTTTCTTTCATCGGCTGGGCGATACTCAGCATCTTGTCTTTAGGTCTGGGTTTCTTCTGGCTCATTCCGTACCAGATGACCGCTCAGGCAGCCTTCTACAGAGACATCAAGAATGGAGCAATGCCGCTGCAGGACAATGTTATAGAACCTGAAAGAGTATTGTAAGGGAATTTATCTGAGACCGTCAGGAATCCTCATCTTGAGGATGCGGTCGTTTTCATCTACGGACAGTATGAGATCTTCGCTCAGAGGCATCATCATCTGTCCGTTTTTCGTATCCACGTACAGGCAAGGATTACCAGGAATATCCTCATAGTCAGTAATTTCGCCCACTTCCGAGTCATCGGCATCCACGAGGCGCCATCCGATGAGGGCGGAGAAGTCGCCATCCTCTTCCGAGCAGACGTCTTCATAATTTTCGGCATCGGCATACACTGCCTGGCCGGTGAGCTCTTCCGCGTCGTCAAACGTGTTTATATCGACCAGCTTGACCAATGCCTTGTCAGTTCCCTTAGGAACGATGGAAGAGATAAAAAAAGGAACCGGAAGTCCATCACAATAGATGAACACCGGTTCCTGAATGTCGATATCTTCGGGCAGAATGTCACGGAAACCCATAATGAGTTCACCGTCAGTACCATTGGATTTGATAATCCTCGCTACCTGTATCAGTTCTGCTCCTTCAGACATAATGCTGGAATTAAGCCTCCTGAGCTGGAGTTTCCTCTGCAGGTGCCTCAGCTGCTTCTTCAGCAGCCTTTGCAGCAGCGGCCTCTTCAGCTGCCTTTCTTGCAGCCTCTTCAGCCTCAGCTTTCTTCTTTGCGAGAGCATCTGCTCTTGCCTCATTTACTTTTTCTTCAGCTGCAGCAGCTGCTTTGGCCTTCTCAGCGGCAGCCTTGTCAAGACCAAGTTTCTTAGCCTCGATCTTAGCATCTCTCTGAGCTTTCCAATCAGCGAATTTCTTGTCTGCCTGCTCCTGTGTGAGAGCGCCCTTTGCTACACCGCCATTGAGGTGTTTCTTAAGGAGGACTCCTTCATAAGAGAGGATACGACGAGCAACAAGTGTAGGTTCTGCACCAACATTAAGCCAAGCCAATGCTTTCTCACCATCGAGAACGATAGTAGCAGGGTTTGTGTTAGGGTTGTAAGAGCCGATCTGCTCGATGTAACGACCATCGCGTGGTGCGCGTGCGTCTGCCACTACAATGTGAAAGAATGCGAAATTCTTTTTACCGTGGCGCTGAAGACGAATTTTAACAGCCATTGTAAAGTCTGTTTTAAAAATTAATAAATAAACCTATGTATCCAACTCGTGGATAACGGATGCAAAATTAGACAATTTCGGGGACATTGCGAAGTTTTTTGAAAAAAATTCAAATAAAACGCGAAAAAATTTTGGAGTTTCCCAAACAATGCCTATATTTGCAGTCCCAAAGTGAAAGAGAAACCTGATTCTCACACGAAATGCGGATGTGGTGAAATGGTAGACACGCTACTTTGAGGGGGTAGTGGGCGTTGGCCTGTGTGAGTTCGACTCTCACCATCCGCACAAAACGGAGCGACTGAAATTCAGCCGCTCCGTTTTTTTTTGTTCTCAAACTGGCACCAGCCGTCAGCGACTGCTCCAGCTGGTAAGGAACGGGAGAAGACTGCGCTGGAAGCGGGAAAAATCCTTCTGCGACGGAGCAGACCAGAACGCTTCGGCATACGCTGCTATCCTCGGATAGACCTGATGGTTCATCTTTTCCACAGTCGGTATCCACTCACCCCACATCTGACACCCTGCGCCGATTACCTTGCTCTTCAGTTCCTCCGGGAAGCCGTCAGGAACAGGAGAAAAGCTGTAGGCCTTCTCCAGGGAAATAGGTTTCCAGTTATATGTGGCCTGGACAGGATCGTATTCGGTGCTGTAGTCCAGATAGGTATATTCATTGAACGAATTCACTATGTCATTGCCGTGGCGGGCAGACTTGAGCATCAGCTCAGGCTTCCCTGACCAGAACTGCACGACAGCATCAGGCGAAAGCCCCACCGTGGTCTCCGCCGCCTCGTTCTGGAAATGATGCAGCTGGGCACCGGTTATGTCATTCCAGCCCATCATCCGACGTCCCTTGCTCTCGATATATGAGGCTATCTTATTGGTAAACCATACCTGCAGGCCGGCCGGAGAGCCCAGATTGTTCTCAGCTATAAAATCCATTACCTGCCTGGAATTCTTCCACTCGTCATATCTCACCTCATCGCCGCCGATATGGATAACCTTGGACGGGAACAGGTCCATCACCTCATCCAGCACGTCCTCGAGAAAACCGAGGACACGCTCGTCAGCAGGATTGAAGACATTGTACTGCACACCGAACTTGCACGGGACACGAATCTGCTTGCCTGCAGCACTCAGCCACGGATAGGCAGCCACGGCCGCAGCACTATGCCCGGGCATTTCTATCTCCGGCACGACCGTGATATGACGCGCCGCAGCATATTCGATGATTTCCTTTATCTGAGCCTGTGTGTAGAACCCCTCGTGAGGCTTGCCGTCATACGTATTGTATTCATACCAGCCCACTTGCGTAGAATCTCTCCGCGCTCCCACTTCCGTAAGCAGAGGATATTTCCTGATCTCGATTCTCCAGCCCTGGTCATCTGTCAGGTGCCAGTGGAACACATTCATTTTCAGGCGAGCCATATCATCCAGAAGCTGCTTGACAACTGCCATCCCCTTGAACGAACGTCCCTCATCAAGCATAAACGACCTCCAGCCGAGCTGCGGGGCATCCTCTATATTACATTCAGGTATGCTGACACCGTCCTCGTTTGCTGTCATAATCTGCGAAAGCGTCTGCAAAGCATAAAACGCCCCGGCAGCACCGCGGGAGCGGACCACCACACCGTCCTCAGAAACAGAGAGAGCATACGCCTCTTCATTCTGCAGACTGTCATCCTTCAGAATCCTGATGGCAGCTTTCTTCACACCTGTCTTTTTCAGGTCAATGTCCTTGTCCGCTGCCACCTGGTCAATGAAAAGCCCGACCTCGTTCTTGAACTGCGGAACAGCCCCGATGCTCAGCCTGCCTGAGGAAAGAATCAGATTTCCGCCGGTCACATCCACCTTCTGCGGATAAGGCAATATCGCAAGACCTTCATTGACAGTAGTTTCATCCAAAGCATCGTAGGTAAAATCATATTGTCTCAGATAGACTTTGTAGTCTTTTATCATTCCCGGGCAACCAGATTCAGCTCGCGGAAGATAACGGAATCCCGTGACAGGGATATTGCTTTCCATTTCTATCACCAACTGATGAGGGCACTTCTCCTCTGCCGCCGCACTCCAGAACGTACTTTCCTGAAGGTCAAACACTTTCTCTCCGGAATGGTTTCCGTCCTCGGAATCCTCACTGTCCACGAAACTGATTTTCCAGTTCTCACGTGACACAGGTTTTCCGTCAGGGCCTAAAATATCCAGTTCAGCAATCGCGGCCTTCTCTCCCTCATTCTGGAGCGACAGCATTTCCAGACAAAAATATCTTCCCTCTGCCGGCTTGTCGAACCGCACCTCCTGCCAGCCTCCTTCATGTGCGAAACTGCCTTCATGAACAGCTGTCTCGGATTTCAGGTCAATGACTTTTTTTGCTCCTTCCTTGCCGTCACCACTGCGCAGATCATCCAGGATAGGAGTCTCCAAACCCTTGATTACCGGCTCTTTACAGCCCAAAAGATCGAGTACGTATATTTCATTCTTGCCTTCCTTGAGCCAGCACCCCGGAACGAACAATGTCTGCTGCGGACCTATCTGCCAGAAACGTCCGATTTCGTGTCCGTTCACCCAGACAAGTCCTTTCCCCCAAGAGCGCATATCCAGGAAAGTATCTCCTGTCTTGTCAACCTCGAACTCCGCCTTCCAGTAGGCAGGAGCAGGACATTGACCCTTAGCCTCTCTGAATTTGCGGGATGAAGTGAACTCGTAGTCAACCGGGAAATTATACACTTTCCAGTCATGCAGAGAGACTGTCTGCGAGCCGGAAATGATTTCCACTTTCTCAGTAATTCCCTTTCTGTCGTGGATGGACTTGTCAAAATTCACACGGCCCATTGCCTCCACGAGGATATCCAGACGGCTTCCCTTCGATACAGCAGGCAGTTCAGCGGTAAATTCGCCTTTCCTGCGGTCAAGACGGGCAATGAGTTTTCCGTCAATGAAAATCTGTCCCCAGTCGTGCAGTTCGGTGATGGACAATGTCGCCCCGGAAGGAATTTCTTCATTGACCTTGGTCCTGTACAATATAGTGCCCCAGCCCTGGTCGAACTCTTCCATCGGTCTGATTTCCCGGGACTTTTTCGCGCGCGGAAGATTGTCGAAAAGTGGCGACACTTCACGGAACCGGAATTCAGGAATACCTATAACAGGCAGAGGGTCAGGGATTTGAGGCATTGACGACGAGCCCGAATACTTGCTCAAAAGATTTCTGAGAAGCATATATTTCTCAGTCGCGCGTCCAGACTCGCTGACAGGAGCATCATAGTCGTAAGACGAGCACATCGCCGAGAACGGAGGGTTGTTGGCGCCGCCCCAGTGTCCGAATGTAGTACCGCCATGGGTCATGTAGAGGCTGAACGAGATCTTGTCCTCGAGCATATCACGGATACCGTCAACCATCACCCCTGCAGGTCTGGTTTCATGTTTTCTTCCCCAATGGTCGAACCAGCCGCTCCAGAACTCGCTGCACATCAGCGGAGTATCAGGCCTGAGCTGCTTCAGACTGGCAAACTGTTTCCTGATGTCAGCTCCTGTTCCGAAATTCAATGTCCAAAGCAGATCGTCCAGACCATTGTTCGTGAAATTCGTATTCCAGTCGCACTGGAAAAGAGGCACACCAGTGAAGCCGGATTCGAGCAAAGCATTTTTTACCTGCGTAATATATTGTTTGTCAGTACCATACGCACCATACTCATTCTCCACCTGAACCATTATGATATTTCCGCCTTCCGAAATCTGGAGAGGGGCAAGTTCTTTACCTACCCTGTTCAGGAAAAGGCGCACATGGTCCATATAATACGGATCGAGAGTCCTGAGTTTTACATCCTTCTTTTTCAGCAGCCACCACGGAAGGCCGCCCATCTCCCATTCCGCACATACGTAAGGGCCCGGACGGACAATGACATACATTCCGTGTTTCTGCGCAAGACGGCAGAATTCCGCTATGTCAGCATTGCCCTCAAATGAGAACTCGCCTTCCTTCTGCTCGTGGTAATTCCAGAACACATACATACAGATAGTATTCATACCCAACGCTTTGCACATACGGATGCGGTGTTCCCAATACTCTCTCGGGATACGCGGATAGTGAAGTTCGGCAGCTTTCACGATGAACGGACGGCCATTGAGAATAAACTCGCCGTTGCCTATCGCGAACTCCGGTTCGAAAATCTTTTCTATTCTGTAAGTGCCTGAAGTCAGCGTGTAGAAATCCGCCTTTGGCTGCGGAACATCATTGATATAAACCAATGAGCGGCCCTCTCCAGGCACTGTGACATTGGCAGTAGTGCCTTCCGGAACGGTCACGTCCATCAGGACTCTGTCCGACTCCGAAATGACTGAGGAATGTATGTTGCCGAAGCTCGTAGGGACAGTTATGTCCGTGTGCTTCAGCACATTGCAGTTCGGCTTGATATTGAATGTCTTCCAGCCCGGAGTCTGAGGCGTGATACCGCAGACATATTGGGCAATAGTTATCAGTTCGCCACCGCTCCACGCATGATTCACAGTTCCGCCGCCAAAGCCTTTCTCTCCGATATCCCAGCCCTCGAACAATGTAGTATAGAACGGATGATTCACCATCGGAGCATATCTTTCTTTCATTCTGCGGATGGCATAGTTGCCCTCACCCATCATGAAAAGTGCCTCTGTGACATATTTTTCCATGTACGGGCTGGCATGGAAGCAGTGTTTCAGCACATCCAGAATCTGAGGATATTTGTCTTCACTCGCAATTCCGGAAATCACCGCAAGAGCCTGCACCCTGTCATCGGTACAGTCCTTATAGTCCGGATGACGGTATTCATTGCCGTTCCAGCATTTGTTGTACGCATCCTTCACACGTGCCATCGTGGCCGCATATTCCTCTGCATCAGCCTCTTGACCGAGGAGCAGGGCCATCTGGCGCGCAGCTTTCAATGCCAGATAATGCCATCCGGCGAAAATAAGTCTTACATCCTTGTTGTCGCCCCAGTCGCCCCAAGTCCAGCCGCCGGACCTGAAGTTGGTCAGGCCGGTATCATCCAATGTCCAGATGCCCAAATACTTGCGGACTCCAGGATATACATCGGCGATAGTCTGCTTGTCACCGGTATTCATATAATAGTTCCAGAACCCGTACCATCCGATGCTCGCAAGCATCTGGCCAGGAAGTTCTTCGCTATAGTTGCCGGCAGGAATCGGCGAGAACAGGCTGCTGTCCGGGCGCTGCCAGGCAATCAGTTCGTGCATACCCTTCTTCATCAATGCGCGGGTAGCCATATCTGTAGTGTAGAAGCACTCTCCCATAAGAAGAGTCTCATCTCCCCACCACTGGGCTCTTTCCCTT
>ULYQ01037213.1_pt1 | contig 57975 bp, 102 predicted proteins | sample 1962271 | NCBI WGS metagenome assembly ULYQ01 (sample SAMEA4835865, study PRJEB28245) | human gut metagenome | biome: gut microbiome; material: fecal sample | place: Denmark | collected 2008
ATCCTAATGATATGGATGCTGCTTAGTTAAAAGATTGTCACGGATTGTCCCCAAAAACATTGGCAAAATATAACCTAATACAATCTAACATAAACTATTATCTCAGTAAATGTAAAGATTCTGTTACTGGATTCTCTTATCCAGAAAGACTTACAAATCCAGAAGATCAGAAAAAGCTTGATATGTGGCAACATTAGCTAAAACAGTTAGCAAACGCATATAATGAAGATGGTACTATAAAGATAGACGAAGATCGTCAAATAGCATTTGAATTAAGAGCTTGGTAGAAATGGATTGGAGATCAAATGCAGTCAGACATAGACTATCAAGGATATTATGATGAACGTAAAAGAATAGAACAAGAATGTAATCAGACTGGTGATTATACACCTCTAAGTTTATTTGTTAAATATAATTCAGAGATAGGTATAAATCCCGATCTTATGAAATTGGTATTTAGTAAAAAGAATATAATTACCCCGGAAACACATGATGTTGTATATGCTAGATTAATACGAGGAATGTTAAAATCTTCTGTAAAAGGTGTTGGACTTGAACCAGATCTTAAACGAATGATGAATAATATTCAATTCTGGATTGATTGTAAAAATACTGATTAGATAATAGAAGATGGTGGGGAAAGTAACACAAAAGCTAAAGACTTTCTTGATTACTTTGATATGACTCCTGTCTTATATAAAGATGAACAGGGATATTATCTTGATAATGATTTAAATCAAACTACTGATGAAGATAGTGCTATAACATTTTATGATTATATGGTGCGTCATTATACAGAAATAGCTTTAAATGATGGTCAAATAATTGGTTTAAATGATGATAATGGTAACCCTATTAATTTTACATAGTGGAGTGAAGATGATATAAAATCATTCTTTGAAGATCTTTTTACCTATGAATATTCATATGAAGATTACGATAGCGGATAGATAATACAAGATAGAAAACCATTAAGTTTGTTTAGTTATTTAAATCCATTAAATAAAACATTTGTATATAACGGTCGTACTCAATTTTCAGTAATAGAAGTACCTAAAGGTAGATTTTTACAAAAAAGAAATTCTACATATGTTAACTCTGATTATGATACACTTCAAAACCAATCAGAACAGCCTAAACAGGCTTATTACGATAATTCTAAAGCATATGATGATATAATGAATAACAGTGACATGAAGTCATTATATGAACAACTTATAGATTCTATGAAATAGTCTCAACAATGGATGTAGTTTAATAATCAGCAGTTTAACTATCAATTACCTAAATTATAGGCATCTGACACAGTAAGTATATTACGTTCAACTAAAAAAGGTATGAAGAACACATTAGATACAATACGTGAACAATTCTTACATATCAATACTAATGATTATGATCAAAGATCTACAGATGATTTATATTTAGGTCCTGATTAGACTGTAAATCAAAATATACCTTTGAAATTTATAGGAAAACTTAGAGATAGAAGTAAATATACATATGACGTTACGTCTGCAGTATTGATGTATGTAAATATGGCGTCAGATTATAAAAATAAACGAGACATACTTACAAAACTTCAAGCTTTAAGGTATGCACAAGATCCAGAAAATAGACAAGACAATGTAAATGATACTGAAAATCTTAGATCACAATACGATAGTATGATGGATTCTCACGTGTATGGAAATCTGTATAAAAATAGTACTACTCGTATTGTAGCTGGTACTATAAAACGTTTATCTACTGTACAAATGCTTGGTGCAAACTTCTTATCAATGGGAGCTGGTTTTATGGATTCAACTAGAAATATTCTTAAAGACGGTATTGTTGGAAGATATTTTACATTAAGAGATCTTAGTACATCCATAATATATACATTAAAAAATCTTCCATTATTTTTAATAAATATAGGTAATCCTATAGCTAATACTAAACAAGGTGCTTTAATGCAAATATTTGGAATATCTAAAGATTATGCAGCTACTAGTAGTGATGTAGGTACTAATAGATTTATAAAAATATTGAATCAGTCATTAATGGGTGGATACTCTGCGTTAGATTATATATCAAACGCTACGTTATTGAGAGCTTTTATGAATAATTATAGATTTTATGATGGGGGTGTAATACCTACTGGATTTTATACCAAATACGAAATGTAGCAATTATTTACAAAAGCAGGACAATCTAAATTTAAAGCTAATTATGCGCATATGTGTTGTGGAACTTCTTTATATGGTGCATATTCTTTCAAACACGGATTGGCTAAAATAAAGCCAGAATATGAACAATATGTTACAGATAGAATAAAAAAGAATGTACGAGGTATAACTTTACTTAGAGGAGCTCTTATTAATGGTGTAAACCCAGATAACGATAACCCTAAATATAAAAATACTATGTGGGGTTAGTTTATAGGTTCAATGCGTTCTTGGATGTTACAACGTTCTCAAGAATTGTATGCTGGTAGAGATGATACATCAGTAAGAGAAGTTGAAGAAAAAGACGAGGAACGTATTGTAAATGGAAAAATTGTAAAAACCAAAGCATATAAAACAAAACCTAGAACTATTGAACAGTAGAATAAACGAATGTCGTGGAATTATTCTACAGGCATGCCTGAACCGGAGTTATTAAAAGCATTGTATAGATCCCTTGGTGTTATGCTTAGAGGTGTTACTAATATGTTTGGTTCTGGAATAAAACGTAAACTTTCTGAAGTAGAAAAATTCTCATTAAAACAGGTATTTATAGAAATAGGAATGGTGTTGGCTATGATTTATTCTTATGACTCTATAAATAACTGGTGTAGTGATGTAAAACCAATAAATCCATAGAAGGAAACAATTTATACACCTGAAGAAATGATGGAATCTAAGTTGTATAAAGAATGGTTAAGAAACTCATATGTAAGAACTGTCAATTCAGCTATAGAACAATGGGATGTTAATACAGTTGGTGAAATTATTAACTCAGCTACAGTATTGTCATCTGGTATTAAATCATGGTATTCTATCCCATCAGTAATGCTTACACAGGACCCGTCTAACTTGGAGCCATATGGTGATAAAATAGTTAAACAGGGTAAATATAAAGGTTTTACGAATATAGAAGCTTCTGTTTGGAAAACAATAGGTGCTTTAAACAATTTACATTCTTCATTTACATATAATGGTGTAAGTGCAAATACATCATTTTATTCACGTAACTATTCTTGGTGGATGAAAATGATTGGTGACCAATATAAATCAATAAAAGCTAATTCAAATAAATCCGTTAAAAGTGATTCGGATTTTAGTGATGACGATTTTAAAGATTCTGATTTCAAAGATGTAGATTTTAGCGATTCAGACTTTTAATTCCGCTAACTATTTACATTCTATAATTGAACAAAAAAATAAGGGAAGTAATCTCATTTCTGAGACTGCTTCCCTTTTTCTGTTACCAACCATCGTATATCTCTATACGTTGATTGATAATCTGCAATCGGCATATTATTATTAACTGACAAATGTAAAACTGTATTTGAAAGTAACTTATTCACTAAATCATCGGACTTTGTCCAAAAATTCGATACTTTCAGTTTTTGACTTGCAGTTAAACAACATATACCGTTGTAATATTTTTTTAGTTCAGGTTTAACATAAAAAGAATATACATAATACGGTATGTTATCTACACGTTTTACATATGTCCTTTTTATGTTAAGTGAATGAGATAACCTTATTGATAAATCTTCTGAATATTCATTTCTTATATTGTTATTAAACACTACAAAAAACTCTTTTTCAGAAGATGGTTTATCTGGATCTGTTGTATAACATCCAATAAACCCAGTTTTATCTGTAAAATCAATAGGTTTAAATTTAGGCTCTATTAGTGGTACTATAATTTTACTAAATTGACTCATAGGTTCAAAGTTTCAATACCATCGCCTTCATAATACGCTCTACTATGTTCCCACAGATTATGTTCTTTATGCCATACTATATCTCGTATAGCATTACGAACTTTTTCTACATTTTCTCCATATATTTGTTTGTAAGAAAACGTAAATACACGAATGTCACATGTTAAACTATCAATAGCTATTATATACCATTCAAATTTCCATGTATCTCCATCTTCGTGTAATTCATTGGTTATATACCATTTAAGGGCTTTTGTATAAAAATACAATTGTCTTGTATAATCATACGTATTAACAGCATCTGCAAAGTTATGTAAATGAGATGTTGTTTTTAAGTCCATCAATGTAACTTGTTTCTTATTATAATCAAAGGTAACACTATCAAGTAAAGACTTACAATTGCAAGTAAACTCAATGTCGTGATACATTTTGTAAGAAATGTATTCCCAATTGATATGAAATTCGTGAAAAACTTTTTCATTGTCTGCTGGTTGTAATAACTTACAAGCTGCCTTATGTTTAGTTATGTTGTCTTTTATTTTTACGAGCTGATTTGCACTATATGGTGTAATCATTTCCCGTTGGTCTTTACACTTAAGGAATTCTATATATTCCTTTAGCGTAGAGGCCTTTTTTGTGGCTTCTGAGAGCATTTTATCGTCTGACTTGCCACTCGTACTATAGGCTGCTTTATAAGCGCTTAAAAGGCTTTTATTTGGCTCAATTTCAATACTATCTGCCAACGCTTGACAGAACTTCTCCTCATTTACAGAAGAAGGTCTACATTTGTCCCAGACTACGTAGTCTTTTTGGAACTCTTCAGGTTGTAAAAGATACTCATGTATCATGGTACCTTTTGTCATAGATTGAGATGTCTCATCTTCGATTTGACCAGATAGTTTTTTATACAAATAGGCTGGTCCTTTGTTCAAGAACCAACCTATGTTAGAATTGCTAATACGAGAATTATCCTCGTAGTATGGTATAGATATATCCATTATAACTTTGCAATATTCATACATTCAATAACATCATCAATGTCTTCAGGATAACCTTCAATCTGTATCTCTTTACAAAGAGATATGATGTTGTCAAAACTACGTACTTTTACGTTGTCAATAATGTATGATGATAGTTTAATAACGTAATCATCGTTGTCGCTAATAAAATCTTTAACGATATTTATGACCATTTCGTCAGAAATACCTTCAAAGTTTTTGACATAACGGATGCGTCCACAACGATCTTTCAAATATTCTGAAAGTTTGTCGTCGTTATTGCATGTCATAATGATAAGACGTTTTCCAGACTTTTGTATACCATCAAGAAATGGCAACAAATCATTAGTTTCCCAATAATAATCGTTCTTTTCAATCTCATCAAACAATACTACTACTGATTGATTAAATTTTAAGAAGAAATTATTAAGCTGATTTGCAGGGAAACAAGGATCTACTATAATAATAGGAAGATTTGCTTCTACTGCAATTTGCTTACTCATAAGTGTCTTTCCAGAACCTTTCAATCCTGATAAAAGTACACCTAAGTTGTTGTTACAGTATTTATCAAAGAAATTAGTAACACGTTTAACAAACGTTTTATCTTTGTCTGTAACATACAATTTTTCAGGAAGTTCCAATGTACCATCTGCTTCAAGAACAGGACCTGTAAATCGGTCCATTTTCAAGTTATATACACGTCCTGTTTCAAGTGAATAATCTGTACCATCCTGTTTTACCGTAACACGGTTTTCGTTCTTAACAAATTCAGTTGTTTTCATCGTCATAAAGTAAATGATCTAACTTTTGTAATTCGCGCATATTGTCTCGAAATTCTTTCCAATCTCGATTAGTATAAGCTTCTAAAGCTTTAACTTTAGTATACAATATCTGTTCGCGTATGTTAGATTTGTGATTCATCGCATTTAATGTCTTTAATCATCTCGTCAACTTGCTTATGGTTACGAACCAAATAGCATTTGTGTTTGCTTCGATGACGCTTTAAATAGTTTTTGAACAATTTCCATCTTAACGGAAACGATTCTGTTACCATACCTTTACATTCTACTACAAACTTTTTGTCTTTGTAATGACCTATAAAATCTGGTAAATATGTAATTGCACGGATTTTTTCTTGTAAATACTCGAATTTATCAAGTACGGTAAAGTGCTTTGGCTCATATTCTACCGGTATTCCGGCTTTCATAAAAGCTTCATAAGTATAGCATTCGAGTTTACTTCTAAAATGAAGACCATACTTATCGACCTTAGTCGCATTCTTTACCCTACCTTTATTGCTTGGCATAATCTATAGAGAATATACCTTCAGATCCTCCGTAAATAGACACTTTAGTGTCTTTTGACTTTACGGACACTGTATACGAATCTTTTGTGAGTTTATATACTTCTACTTTCGTATTTGGTGCTATCTTAATGCGTTTTTGACAATTAAGATATTCAGCACATATATATGATATCAGTCCGCCTGTTAAACCACAAACGAATGATAGAATCGCTGTTTCAATCATATTTTTTTAATGTGTTTGTTAGCCACTGTTTTACTTCAGCATAAGAATTGTCTCTGATTGCATCAGAAATATCTTTTGCTTTAAATCGTTTATGAACGAATATGGCATCTAATTTATACTGTTTACTATACTTACGAGCTTCTAACATTCCTGTCTTATCTCGATCATATATTATCACAATATGTTTCCACTTACTACGTAGTGATTGCAAAATATCTTCAGGTATAAACGTTGTTTCACTTGAAGCAGCTATAGCATTATAACCCATCTCGTATAAACACATAACGTCTTTTAGACTTTTTGTGATTATAAGTAGATTACCTCCTTCCTTAGGTATTTCGGCTAATCCCTGAACATCACGATTTGTCAGATTCGTGCGCCATTTAGTATACTTGGAAGCAAGTGGTCGATAAATTTTAAACTTATCAAACACTTTATATGCATACATAGGACTAGATTCTTTGTAGGTTCCTCTGACGACTCTATTACAAAGAAAGTATTTAATGCTAAATACTTGGAATAATTTCAAAGTATCTTGTGATATATGAAACTGTTTCCAGTATTGTTTATCCACTTCGGTAAAAGGTTGACGAACTATTCCAATATCTGTTTGCCCCGAACCCACCGAGTTGGAGTATGTGCGTTTAACAATATCGCTATTAGGATTCGTTTTTCGGACGATGCGTAACAGTTCTTGTTCAAGTTTGTCTCTGGTTTGTATTCCTTTATAGATTTTTATAAACTTAAGAGCGTTTCCACCCTCACCACTTCCATGATCTTTAAAGAACAAACCTCCATTATTACCTTTAAATATTGCAAAAGATGGATTTTTGTCATTAGACCTTAACGGACTATTAAACAATTTTCCAACTTTAAATTCACCTACATAATAAGAATAAATGTCATAATCATCCAGCTTGTCTAATAAGTCTTTAATACTTACTGTGACTGCTGTTTTTGTACTATACATGACTTATAAGTTCTTAGTTAGTATTTGTGCCATCCTAGGAGTCGAACCTAGTAATCAAGCCATTAAATGTGGCTTGCATTGAACCGAAAATGCTATGATGACTACAGTAGTGTGTTATCTCCTTATAGGCTAGCCACTAAGGCATTCTCTTTCACAAACACATATAACCGTTTCTCAACTGGTTCTACTGAAATTTATCTGGCAAAATCCACATACACCAGGGTACATCTAAGATACGCTTAGAAACAGGGCTAAACTTACATTATATTTCACAAAGCCTGTGTGTTACGTTGTTATCGTGTATGCATCCACATAACTTCATATGTACCTCGAAGGGGAATCGAACCCCCAAGTTCCTTTCGGAACGGCAGATTTTCAACTGGTTGCAATTCCAGTTAGACTATGTCATCACCATGCAATATTAATTATTGTTTAGGTGTCAGGTATATAGTCGTTACACATTTATGACAATTGTCAATTTAGCTCGGCGTTATTGTAATTTAAAGGCTTACACCTTCGCCGAATTAGCCTAATTCTACATAAAAGTTTCCTATTTATGCACTCATACCTATATTTTTCCCACGATAATTATCAGTTAAAGCATGACAATTTGGACATAATATTTGAAGATTTTCTAATCTTAAATCATCTTTTATACCATTTTTATGGTGTAACTCTAATGGTATATCATGTCCTTCCCATTTCGCCATCGAGGTGTATTCTTAGAGAAGTTTATAAGCCTTCTCCAAGAAACTTTCAATAAGATCATCTTTATAAAAACAATCTATTTTATGTTTAAACTGTATTACTCTCGCAATACCATATTTTGACTCAATATAGTTGAATACTTTTTGTCCTTTTCTCCAACTATTTGGGAGATTTTTAATATTCTTAAAAACATCTCCTTTAAACTCATCGTATGTCATAACTTAAAAGTTAAAAAGTACTGCGCGTTTCACAACGAACAGTACTAACATTAATCACTCAATCCTAAATTAAATAATGGCGTTGAAATACGGGGATTCGAACCCCGACTGATAGGACCAAAATCTATCGTGCTACCATTACACCATATTTCAGTGTGCGCTTTTGGACAGAGCGCTAACTGTGTTTCGAAGTTTGAATTTACTAAAAATACTACGGGATTCACAACCGTACGGCTACCTTTTTAGTCCGTCATTTATATAACAACGCTTTGTTATTTTTCGGGTTAAACATTCAAAACATAGTTGTTAGGAGAAAAACCAATTTCTCCTAACATTCCAGGTTAACTGGATTTGTCTCCACCATTTACTTAGAACGGAAGATCATCCTTTTTCTCAGTAACCGGAGTGCTAGCTGTTGGAGCTGCAAGCGGATCTACAGGCTTCTCTACATCAGCCTGAACTGGTCGTACAAGAAGGTCATTCTTGAAGAGTTTAATCTGAGAATCAGTAACGTCCATTGGCTCTACATAAATACCGTATTTAGATACCTGTGTAAAACCTTTATTGGTATATGTTACTTTAACACGGAGTTTCTTCTTTGATGGTATAAAAGGATCAAGAATAGACTTAACCCATTTAATCATATCAGCAAAAGTGTTGATTTCTACGTCTGGTGCAGTTGTATAACAATTAATAAGCTGAAGAACTCGTCCAAACTGCTGATTGTCCTTGTTCTGAAGGTCTTCATCAGTCTTAATCCACTGGTTCTTCTCGTTCTTCCATTCTGTAAACTCTGCTGTCTGACCAGCTTCATTCTCGAATGTAATCTTGAGAAAGTCTTTTCCCTGCGGACTCTTTTCTACAGAAACTTCTTTCAACATAATGTTGTCATTAATTCCTACAGGAATATAATTTGAATTAAATTCTTCGTTATTATTTGTTGCTGTTTTAGTATTGTACATAATTCTTATTATTTATATATCTGTTTCCAATCAGTTGTTATTGTTCCATCATCGTTGCCTTTAGCTATGACAATGTCTTTTCCGCGAAGATGCGGAGCACGAGCTTCTTTGATGGTTCCATCGCCACCTTTGAAACTTATATGGGTCTCATTGCCTTTACGATACAGATACCCTACGGCATCCGCTTCGCCACAAATGATTGAACTGAGTTTACCAACTAGGTCTAATGCCATTTCTGATAATTCCTCTCCATTTTGGTCAACTTGTACATCTTTTACGTGACCTACGAGTATAAACTCATCACATAAATCTCTGAACATATCTATGACTTTGCGTACAGCTTGTCTTATATAGAAATATCCAGAGCCATTCGGTAATGTACGTACATCTGTACCTTTCCAATTTTTTGCAATCGGAGTTTGTCGATACAGAGTTGCTGCATATGGCAGACATATTTCCTCTAAACGAGTCGCGTTATCAATAGTGATACGCTTATAAAAACTATGCCCTACTTCAGAATTTTTAGCTCTAATGGCTTGAGCAATTTCACCTAATGTATTCACATCTCTTGCCTGCACAGCAAGGGCATCTATAAAAGTAGAACCTCCTTCGAGGTCTATAATAAGATTGCCTTCTAATTGTGCTAAGCTTGATGTCTTTCCGGATTTAGGGCGTCCGTAAATAATCAAGAAATGTGGGTTAGTTGAAGTTGCTGGAACTTTGTTTGTAGGTAGTACTATCATGGCTCAGTGGCTCTAATTTGTTTGTTGTTAGTTAATGTTAATGTTTACAGCATTTGAGTTCGTATAGATGTCGATAATAATCTTCTTTGTAGAAGGCTTGATGTTCTCAAGGAACGACGACATAGCGAAGTCAGAATACTTAAAAGTATCGAAACCGATCTGGATCTCATCATCATAGAAGATAATAGGGGTATCGTCTGTGAGGAAATAAGTCTTACCGATTACGATGTTAAGCTTATTGTTCGGCTTCTTATAGGAAGCCAGGTATGCAGCAGCCTTTGCAAACTCGGTTGCATTGTCCTTCAGTGAACTGCTGCAATTAACGTTAATACGATTACTGAAAAGGTACGAGTTCTTCTTAATTACATCACTAATAATAATGTTATTAAGCATCTCAGAATAGTTTGTATGTGTGTTTCCAAGAAAAGAACTAGTGTTAATATCGTTTGCGTTAAATGTGTATGTTTTCATAATTTTCAGCCTTTATATCAGTTACGATTCGATCAAATTGTTATACATAAGGTCGTTCTCGAATTCAAGTATACACGGCTTTCCTGCGTCTCTATTTTTAAGCATATGCACGTATACCTTGTTTTGTACAGGTAGATGATTTGGACCATATTCCTGTATATTCAATATCTCCGGTCTGTGAATTACTAAAACGTAATCACTTGCCTGAAAAATCGCATCTGATGATGATAAGTCACTTCTCATCGGATAATGTGACAATGGATTGTTAATTCTCTCAGGTTGTTCTATATTACGATTCATTTGTGCCAGTTGTATTACTGATGTCATAGGAAGCTTTTTAGCTTGTATGAATACTCTTTCGAGTTCACTGACGGTTTCAATAACACTTCCAACTTGTTTCGTAAGTAAAGCATGATCATAGATAATAATAAAATGTTTATCAGTACCTTTCACATACTCATTATAGAACCACTTAATAATTGCATCAACTTGCATAGGAGTTCCTGGATTATCTACAAAGTAGATAGGATATTCCTTTAGCTTGTTAGAAACATCGATGACTTTTCTGAAGGTTTCGTCATCAAGGTCCGTTTCCGAACTATACAAAGTCGAAGTCGTTCTCCTAAGCTTATTTGAGAGTGTTCTTCCAACTTGCCTAAAACCAACCATCTCTAAAGAGAAAGTTAATACAATTATATCCTCATCTGGATTCAAATCAATTAAATCTGTTTGAATTAAATTCGCCATGGAGCTTTTTCCGCTTCCTGAAATGCCGGCTATTGTATAGACAGTATTTGGTTCAATACCACCCATACATTGCTTATTGAACTTAGCCCATCGCGTTTTAAGTGATGTTATGTTGTGTTCTCTCCTTCCAGCGATATAGTTAATCGCTTCTTGCGCTACAACCGACATTGGTCGTATGGCATCACAACAATTCTGTTCCATAAGTGTTTATAGTTTTTTGTTCTACATCCTGCATTTCTGCCTCAGTCTCTTCCCATTGATGGTCTATCAACCATCTCCACATCGTCTTCATATAACTAACTTTTCCTTCACGACTCTTTTTATCGAGTTCGTATTTAAGGCAATTAATCAAATGTTCCTTCATTGCTATACTTTTACCAGTTGTAACATCAAAGAAATGACGACATTTATTTACGTTTGCTCGCAGGTAGGCTTTCGAACCGTCTGGGCGCAAGACATATACTGGGTACATATCGTAAAACAGATCAAAGTAATCTTTTTCGGGCGTTACTATTTTTGTAAGCTTATCTGTTTCTTGATACATCTTTTTATCATCTTTCTCGATCAAGGTGACAAGATTCTGAGACACTAAGTATGATATTTCATCGTCGCTAATAAGGCTGACAATTTTGCGAACGTCTTGATTTGGTATTTGATTCTTATTCAATACCATACTTAGGAATATCAATTGATTTAAATTCAAATTAGGTGCTGCATTTAGCAGTTTTGTTTCTACTTCAATAATCATCTCTTATACTCTTTGGTTAACAAGCTGGTTACTAAAACAGTTCCAATTGTTGAAAAACAAATCCTGCTATAATTTTATTAGCTTCATCAATGTAATATTGATAATTGACATGTCTTTCTTCAATCGGTTTTGGATCATACTTGTTTAAGATGGTTACTCCTGATTTTGCCAAAATGTTATTTACTTGGCCTTCTGGAGATATCTTATACAAATAATAGTCTCTATATGATGCATAGAATCTGTTTATTCGTTGTACTTTTTTGTTTCCATGTACTACTTTAAACTTTTTATCTACGCGTTGATACATAAGGAAATCCTCTATGTTTTTCGCATTTCGGATATATTCTCTTACGGGTTGTTTTGTTAAGAAATAATTTATCACAGCTTTAGGTATAATGACTGGTGCTAGTCCTTTACCTAATTGTGGTTCTGTAATAAACATTCCTTTCTTTTCTATCAGTTTAGGGTCTTTAGATTGTGAATACCCTTCAATGACACCAAAATAATCATTTCCAGCGTACTGATAAAACGCTTCATAGTTGTCGGACTCGAAAGTCAGTTGTGTTAATTGCTCAATATCAGTTATAGCTTCCTGGACTAAACTTTTATTTGCCTTCTTAGCAATATATACGACACCGTCAGTATTAACCTGCACAATCTTACAGTCTAATTCTAACAAACGATCCACAAGCATCAATAGTATTAATTGACCATTGATACGTATTTTGAAGACACTAAATGGATCGTACATCCAACTGGTTTCTTGCTGCATTTTCCCTGTAACAGAATTTAAAGTTAACTTTAGAGCTAAGTTCTTTAATTTCTGTCCGCTATGTTTGGCTTCTAATCTCTCTTTATATATTTGAGAATATACTTTCCAAAATTCTTCACCTAAATGACGGGGAATCCATTTGTATTTTACAACAAGTGAAGGATACATTGATGCAACATCGCTGTGTCCTAAATATTCATTGTCATCAGGTCGGAAGATTCTGGGTGTATGTAAGGAATGTATACCTCCTACACCAACAGAATAGCACACATTTGAGAGAACAAACTTCTTCTCATAGCCTTTGCGTTCTTTAGAATATACTATACGGCTCTTCATATCCTCAAGAACGTCTTGTAAAATTGGATTTTTGTACTTTATGAATGGTAAGATTACATCTTTCAATGGGATATAGTCCATAGGTGAACGTAATGTTTTAACATACGATTCACTAATGTTTGTTTGCTCGCAATACTTTTTGAGCAAAAGCGTCTCTCCGAATTTTACACTATCCATAGAAAGAGCATCTATTCCATATTCTTGTTCGATAAATAAACGTAGTTGTACATCCCCACTTACTCGATTTAATAATTCTTCAGTAGAGTCTACGTCATTTATATTGTATGCTATCATATCGTCAATAGAATCATCTGGTAAAAACTCGTTAAAGTCTCCAGAATATTCTTCAACGTTTTTATAGTGCATTGTCACTTGCATTTCTTTAAGACCTACGCGTAACTTTGAACTAAATAGCATTGTCAATAAGTCCATCGAGTAGAAATACTTAGCATATTTCCATCGTGCAAACTTACTGGTATCACCTTCCTCTGCAGTAACTATTGTACGTGAAAGATTGTACAAAGAATCGCATACTCGAAAAGTCAATAATGAGTCCATTTTATAATAAAAATCTATAAGATAATTTATTATCACATCATCGTAATGTTTGTTGTTATAACCACAAAACATTTTATCTATATTTTCGTAAAAAAAGTAATTAACAAGTTCTGTTAACTGATTTTTACGATTAGATATTTCGAAATAACGATATTCTTTTGTTTCAGTATTCTTACAAGTACAATGAAATACATTAGGGAAGATCTCAATGTCGTAAACGATTACGACGGAATTACGTATTATCATGACTCAAAGGTTCTAGTTAATAGAAGTAGAGGTGAGAATCGAACTCACAACAAGACTTTATCCGCTACGATGTAATCTTGCTCCAGGTATATGCGCACATATACATCTCTACCAACAGTCTTGTTTATGCTACAAGACTATACTGCCTAGGTAAGAGGATACGTCCTACCTTGCGAGTGTGGTCCAAAAGATTAGTAGATATCAACGAACTATTTCGCTTTTTCTCCATATCTGTAAACTTTTGGGCCATTTTAAGTAACGTGGCGTTTGTCGGTACATTGTTTATACCTTCATGAACTCGAATATCGGACATTTTATCCTTAATTCGCGTTACTTCTTTGTGTTTATATTTTCCTTCGGAAGACTCGTATCTCCCGATAAGTGGAAGTGGGTCGTATACTGAGATGACGAAATCTCTGCAACGGGCTAAGGCTTCTTCTTTTGCTTTCTCCCAGGATTCCAAAGAATATCCTTCAAACATTTCTATTTGTACAGGACGTGGGTTTTTCTTAAGCCATTTTTCGAACTTATGCTGAGCATATGCTTCCATATAAGCCGCTGTTCGTTTCATGTAACGATAAGTTACTTTTTTTGATTCGATTGCTTTTAGCTCATCCTTTGTTAAGTTCTTACACTCTTTATGTTCAGGCTTAGACCATTTAGGTCCATTACCGTTTTGGTATCGAATAAGGTTGTTTACTAACTTACCTGTATATTCGTCTTTAACCAATTTTCCTTTTACTAAAGGAGGAATTGTATTGTTGGTAACGCTATGTTTACGACTATAAGCACGCTGTTGACCAAGTTTTTGTTTATTTGCTGTCTTTCTCATGGTTATGCTGCTTTAGTGTTAACGTTATTCTTGTTATCCTTGGTTTTCTGAGCAAGTGTAAATTTTGCTACAATTTTCCTGAGTTTTCTTGGACCACGCTTGTGGTTAGGTCTATCAAGGAATTTGCGTATATTTTCAGCTTTACGGTGAGCTTTTGCTGCCTTTTTAGCCTCATCTGTGTTATTTGAAGGCTTTTTAGCCTCCTTAGGCACGGCATCCTTCTTTTCTTGAGCCTTGTATGGATTAACAGATACACCTTCTGGCAGAATCTCACGAACTTTATCAAGCACATTAGATCCTACATCGCGTATCCATCCATAGTCATCTCCTAAGAATGTAGGAGTTATGTTTTCGTTCTTGAAGGACTGAACAATCATGTCCTTTATAGAAGGATTGAACATGAGCAAAATGTCGTAACGTTTTGTAGCTCGTATCTCTTTGATGAGTTCATCAATAGACTTCTTGAGCTCTTCAGGTGTCTTTTCACCGTTTTTGTTTCGACGTTTTAACGAAGCAATTCGCCGTTCTTCGTATAATTTTTCTCGTTTTTTACGTAGTAAATTACGTTTGATAACAAGATTCTCACGTTGCTCCTTTGTGAGAGTTGTTATACTTACACCACCCATCGACTTTAAAGCCTTCTTGATGGGTTTTGCGTTGACAGTAACAGCTTTACGTTCATTATGCTGTTTACGGGCCTCCTTAGCTGCTATACGTTCCTTAGCACGCTGTTCCTTTTCTTTAGCATGCTGCTCTTTGTTTTGCTTTTTGAGCTGACGTGCAGTTACATTCTTTGTTGTATTGGAGGTATTATTGTTGGTTTTATTCTTTTTCATATTGATTATGATTAGATGTTATACATGTTTATTTGGAGAGATTGTGGTGTGCTCGGCATCGAACCGGTCACTGTTAAGTGCTGCCCTATACAAGCACACCTGATGCTACGCTGCGATATCGTCCTTGAACTTTGACAATAAATCGCCAGAAAGGTCGATTGTTGTCTTAGTGTTGAACTCCTCCATAGCTGCATCGTATTTATTAGCCTTAAGCTGCATGTCCTTAATCAGCTGGGCTATCTTAGCGGAAGAGAATGACTCCTTCTTACCAGTGCCCTTCAATCCCTTCTGAGACTTCTCTGTCGGGTTAATGGTAGGAATCATCTTAAGCTGTGCGATTGCCTCCTTAGCCTCACATGCAGCAAAAATGCTGTAGTTGTTGCTCTTCTTGAACTCATCTAGGTTAAACTCAAGACCCATGTTAAGATACATGAGCATACCCTTAATGAGGATGCGTTTCTCGGCCATCTGTGTAATCTCATTGTACAAAGCCTTGAGATCATAGCCAGAACCGAGACCGGCCTTAATGGCCTTTGTGGACATTACATTCTCGTTACGAATTGTACGCCAATACTTCGTGATCTTGTCACAAAGATTCTTACGAATAATGATGATATTACTTGAATTCAATTTTGTTGATGTCTTACTCATATCGTTTTGATTTAAATTAAACTTCAGTTTTATTGAATTCGAGAATCATCTACCTTGTACTCATTATCGTTACAACTCGATAATAAGTTTTATAACTTCGCTATCCTAGAGATCACCACCCTCAGGTATGATCTCAAGTTTGAAAACAAACTTTTTTCGGATAACTTAGTTAAAACATATGCCAGTATAAAAGTACTAACATTGAATTAGAGTCAAATCTGTTAAGTTCATAAATAATCTCGTGATGTAAGTCAAATATCATAGATAATGACTTACTAAACCTCTCGAGGTTTATACTTGATTACTAATGAACAGTCACGTCAGAAACTCCGTATTCTATGTCTATAAATTTATCTCCAGCACTATCTCTGAAAGGGATTACTCGACGTTCCATCCCATTAACGTTGATTACGATGTTCTTAGGCACGTTTGTACCGTTAACAAAGCGAGACTCCAGTTCCGACTTCACCGAATCCCCCGCAGAGGATGCCTCATCTTTGTTATTACATACATGTTCGTAGCAATCGAAAAGTCGTTTTACGACTAAATCATAATCGCCGTTACGTTGTGAAAGTTTTGCAATCTCAGTACTAAGTCCTTCTTCAAGTGCGACGCTATTGTCTCCTACTGAAAGGTTTACAAGAGCATCCCATACCTTTAACGCAAAGTCGTTGAAAGGTATCTCTATCTGGCAAGATAATAACTGATTCCAGAATGGATAAGATGTTTTACCAAGCAAAATACTACCGTCCTCACGAATGGACACTGATTTATACTTAGACTTATCTTTCTGATTATTAAAAACCTTGTCAGATATACGTGTATCGCTAAGAAGATACTTCATCAGCAACACTGACGATTTTGACAAAGTTCCCTTAGCCATTAGTTGTGAACGTTAATCTGGACGTCAGCTGTACCCTTGTTCAGCTGAGCCATGTAGTCAGTAGCCTTCTTGGCGTTGTCGTTGATAGTAGAAACTATCGCCTGCTCCATACGGTTCAAAGAATCCTTGAGAGCATGGATATAAGCAAGCTCACGCTCGTTAGCCTCATTGAGGTAACCCTTGAGCTTCTCAGGATCTACGAAAGCCTTCGTAGACGGACCACCCTTCAATGCCTCCTTAACGGCCTCAGCGGTTACCACGCCGTAAGAGATCATATCGTTTGTGACCGGAAGAGTGACATCTGCAGAACCATCGCTGTTCGGATTGATGAATACTACAGGGTTGTCGGTTACATCGGTACCAAGGGCAATACTGAGAATGTCCTTAGACTTGATGCAATAACGGTGCGGAGAGCGATTGAGAATAAGCTTCTGGTTGTTCTCCATCTGAACTGCGTTCTTCTCTGCCTCGAAGTTAGGCCAGCAGTCACGGACTTCTACCTGAAAGAACTGCTTACCGAGGTTACTACCTATCATACTAATCGGAGTACGATTGTTTGCTACTGTTGTCGAAATGTTAATGTTCATAATATATCCTTTTTGATATCGTTTTTGATTAAACCAACGATATATTGTTAATAATGTTAATTAAAAAAAGAAGAAAGTTGTGAAAACACTGCTTCGGAGAGTCGCTTAGGTGTTCTCTACTTTAAGACATAATGTACGGTTGGTGTGCTTATGGGAACCGCGCTTTTAGCAAGAACTTAAATATTTAGTCATACATTTATATTCCTTATAATGAAGCTCAATCTGTATAACAGGAATCCAACGGTAGGATTAGCTGTGCCATTCATATATACATTCTATAAAGCTTAGAAAGCCGTATCAGAGAAATCGATCTCATGTCTTTTTAAGTTTGTGCTTATTTGTAAAACACTATGTAAAAGTTAATCTACATTTTTAGATACTGATTGTTAGACAATCGGCAAAATTTCCTAATGGACTAATGCGCAATATGTACCATACCCTCGAAAATTGTTTTGAACCTTGTTAGTTTCCCTAAATAACTTACAATGATTCATGTAACTGTAACCGTTACCGTGTATCCTTCGGTTTATCGTCATGAAGGATATCCTGTTGACGTTTCCTATGCTTACTACGTGCGTGTGTAGCTCTTTACGCGAGGAGTGCGTTTCATTATCGAACAGTCTTACATCTTTCAGAGGATGTTTAGCGACTTTACGGCTTGTTTTTGCTATTGGCAAGTGCTTGCCTCATTTGTTTATAGTGCACGAATATTGAGATTTCAACTCATACGTTTTCACTTGTCACCCACTTTAGAGTTTCTTACACATCTATAGACAGTAGACAGTAAGAGATATCTTTTAATATATCACCTGCATACGCTTTTGCACTGCGTCTCATGGCTCCAAAGCTGCCCATCATTTCCACGTATTAGACCTGCCTTTAAGATTTACGTATAGATTTGCTGTCATATACTTTAGTCATGGCTATCATAACGGTTGGCACTCGAATTTCAGACCTCATTACTCCCTACTTACAACGTAGGATTTTCACTATCTGGGGACATTCGATTTTTGTTAATAACTCTTTTCATATTATTTATCGCAACTTATCTTCACTTAAGATATATAAATCAAAAACACATACGCAGTTATAGTTTAACGGACTTTATCCCACAGGGACTATAATATATGTACATGTTGTTTGAAATCTTAAATTATCATCTGTATTGAAACGAAAGACTACTTTTACTATATATTGGAACATATATCCTCATTTTATCTTCGTAATTTTGATCATAACCTGATTCTGGGCTTTCTGACTGTCAAGTTGTCACCTAAATTGTGTAAAGCATTACTCTACACTTATACAAACTTATTACGCTTACCTAATTTTATTTGTACTACATCAGACTTTGTTCGCGGTCTCGTGTCGCGCATGACATTATCATACAATTGATAATTATCAACTAAGGGTCTGCCCCACCCTCCTGGTAGTTTTTCTTTTATATACCGATAAACTACAAAAGCCTGTCGGTCGTATTTCATCACATATCAGCCGTTTTACCCCATCACTGGCACCCCTTCAACGGAGTTGTGCCGAATCTAACGGCAAGGTCTTACATAGGCAGCATATTTACCATACACTTTATAAGTATTATTCTTATAATATTGTTATGCTCAATACAATTTTTCACACCTTCATACTAGAGTTGGAATCTAGGAACACTGTGCTACAGCTTATTTTTAATACTTCATACTTATTTTGGATCTACTTCTAGTCGTACACCGATAGCATTGCAGACTGTACCATACCATGTATACATTCTCCCACAGTGTAAGTTTTTCGTAAGTATGTTTCAACTCGTGTTACGTTTGTATATCTTTAGTATTATCAGATATAATTTCGATACGATCATCATTTTGCTCTTCTTGAGACTTACGCGTATTTAAGAGGTCCATCACCAGACGGTTCTCATGGACATTAGGACTTGACAATGACGCTCTGTCCTCTTACATATGAATTTTCACAACATATGTATTTCGTTCTACCTTTTGAGTTTCTCACCTTTTGAGAAGGCTAACATATTCTCGAACCAAGTTTTTTATTTTTCGTACGTAGGTTAATGCGACCTACTATATGTACTTACCTGTACATATACTTATCTACAGCGCAAAACTGTAAATAAGTATATAAGACTAATTAATCTCTACAGAGGAGTTCAACTTTTTCAAATCAATCTTACCTACCTTCTTTATCTTATAAAGATGTAAGTTTTCATGATTTACGGTGTCTTCCTTCACATCCGCACGTGTTGCTATATAAAGAATCGGAACGTGGACTGTCTTCTTCTTTACTCTAAAAGGTACGTTAGCCTTCTTAGACTTTTTTGGTTTTACATATACCGTATCGCACACAGTAACTGTGTCTCGTACGGTATCTACTTTGTTCTCGTGTGCAAGTTTGTTGAGTTGCAAATCAACAGGTAACTGCATCTTACTCAGGTCAACTAATTGCGGCTGTACAGTAGCGGCATTTACAGTTGTTCCATGAATAGTGTCTGATTTCGATATAGCATCGGCTAAGAAAAATCCGGATATTGCAAAGGCAATGCTACATAAAATAGTCGTTAATTTTCTCATAACTTTGATAGTTAGTCAATTGCGTGTTTATACGCATGCACGGCACACTTGATACGGCGACCAATGTTAGATACTTCTTCTTTGATCGCCTGTATTAGTTTTTTGACTCGTTCTCCTTCTTATCGTCGGTCTTGTCAGGATCGTTGATATCCTCCTTGTAAGCAATATTCTGCTCAAGAGGATTGAGGAAGGAGTTAACGATAACGCCTGCACGCTTCTTAACCTTCTCGAGAATGACGTCCTTCTCCGGATTAGAGGAGAGCTCGTCGTACTTTACGTCTGGCATCCAGAGGTCGCAGATACAGCTGATGATCTTCTTGGCATTGGCCTTCTTCTTGTCATCCTCGCTGTTGAAGTTTTCAGCAAGGTTGTCAATATCGTCGAACGATGGGTTGTTTACCAAGTTAGCCACATCGGTCACATACGAGATGTTATCCTCAACTGGCTTGATGAGATCAGCAAGAGTCTTTTCGTTCTTGGTGATCTTCTTCTTGCGCTCGATATCAGCCTTATACTTCTTGATGCTCTCATCACACTCCCAGTTTACAAGAGTCTTGACGATTGCAGCAATAGTGGTATCCTGCAATGTCTTACCAGTCTTCTTGTTGCGAGAAGCGCGATAGAACAAGGTGAACGGGTATACTACGTTACGCTCTGTTGACAGAGTATTGTAGATATAGTGAGAGAGGCCTACTGATGTGAATGTGCACTCACCGATAATTGTACGCATCTCTTCCAGCAAATCAGAAATAGATTTTGCCTTAACCTCCGCAAGTTTGGTCTTCTTCTCATCGGCGTCAGTGAGCTTATTAGCTGCAATTGTCTGATACGCGCGAAGAAACTCGGCGGCATTGCACATACGCTCATAAGGAGGTGTGTTTGTTTTGCAGAGAATGGCGGTAAGAGAATCGCTGAGCTGTTCAACTGTCTCAATCTTTGTGGGATGGGTGATGGCAGCCTCCTTGGCCTTCTTCTCCTTTTTGATCTTCTCCTTTGCTTCAGGAGATACCTCAACAGCTGTAGACGGAACCTCTACGTTTCCTTCTGCATCTGCGGGAGGAAGGAGTGCCTGATTGATCTTTACACCAATCAAAGGCATAACCTTCTTGATGCTTTCGAGCTGAGCAGCACTCATTCTTGTTGCGAACTGGGACGTACCAGTCTCTACCTCAATGGCGAGAACTGTTGCATAGCCGATCATAATGATCTCGTCCATTTTCTCACACGTTTCGTTGCCGACCTTTGCTTTCATCTTTGGGTCGTCATGGAAGTAGGTCTGAAGACCTTTCAACAGGTCAACCTGATGGTTTGCATCAAGTCCGGACGCTGTGCTATTGGCGATGTCCTTGAGCTGATCGATCTGAACTACTTCTACGTTAGAACCGTTATTGGTCTCTGTGTTTGCTGCAGGAGCAGCGGTCTTATTCTTTTTCATTTTGATAATGTTTTAAAGTTGTTAATTTTGTTAATTAATTTGTTAAATACTCGTGACTGTTGTCACATTAATACTCTCAATGGATAAGCCGATTCTGTGAATCAAGACGTATCACGAAGTGTCGAAATAATTAAGCATAATTGTGTACTGAATGTGTTATTAGTTCTTAAAGCAAAATCCTCCGATGTAGTCGGAATGTTAATTAATTCAGGTGTAAACTGACTCACAGCGACTGGTTCAGATTTCTCTGTTCCGTTGGTGGTGTCGTGGATTACATCTGCCAACAATGCGCATGAGGCATTGGATGTATCCATACACAACTGTGTGGAATACACCTGATTAACATTCTTCTTACTCGGTTTATTTGCTGCAAGAACGACAGATGTGAGAGCAAAAGCTCCTACAAATGACGCAAACAACGTCCAGAACAACTTGTTTGACTGATTGTATCGTGCGATACAGAGAATCAGAATCATTCCGAGAATAAACCAAAGTATAAACATTCTTTTAAAGTTTAAACTGTTTTTTAATACTTGCCCTTGTACGAGAAAGGATCGACTTAATCGTACCAGGAGACATTGATAGACTCTTGCTAATTTGATCTACTGTTAAATTATCTCTATAAAACAGCAAACATACATTCTTGTGCATAGGAGTAAACCTATCAAATTCACTCAGCAGTTGTTCATACGTAATACGATTGATAGTATCGTTTTCGTTTGATTCAACTTGATCCAATGACATACAACCGTCATTTTCTCCAAGAAGTTTGTTTTTGTCACCTATTTTACGTAGGTAATCAATAGCAGTTCTGTTAGCAATAATTCGCAGCCATCCTCCAAATGAAGAATAGTCTGTGAATGACGAGAGTTTGTAATAAACCTTTAGGAAGACTATGTTTGTTAGGTCTCGGGCCTCATCAAAGTCTTTGAGATACGAATACAACACGTGGTCTACAAATCCTTTGTATCGGCTAAAAAGTTTATTAAAAGCAAGCATTTTGCCTGCTTGAGCGTCTTTGATTAGACGAATCTCCTCCTGGGTAATCTTCGGATTCTTCATAATCAACAAATTAACATGTTTGACACCGGGAAGGCTCCCTTACATGCATACCGGTTATCAAGGTGTCACTCCTATACGAGACGGTGCTCTTAGTACCCGCATTGTGATTAAACACTACTCTTTATGAGATGCGGGTGATGCCTAAAACGGCAACTGTTCGTCAGTTAAAGCTTTTCTGACTTGAAAAACGTTTTCTATTAAAGAGTCACAACAATACGGATATAAATCATGTGGTATTTTATAAGTAAGCATGTTACAGGCGATTCGTATTTTTACACCGGTTGTAACATTGTTATCTTTATCCATTTCAAGTATTAGCTTTTTGTATATCCAGCGTAACACTTCTTGGACATTCTTACTTTTTGATATTATATCTAATATTGTTGAACTCTCTTTTGAAAATGTGTCTGTTACCAAAATCAGAGGTTCATAATCATTATCTGTTAACAACTCTTTGCTTTTACAGATAACTTCACTGATCTCTAAATTTGATACATTGCGATACGATGATCTATACATCAATCGCATTTTTAAATATGTAGGGAAACTAATCATAATTAAAATGATTTATTAAAAGATTTGCCATCTCCTCGCATTCCCAAGATTCTTCGAAAAAATCCAAATAGTTTTGCTTCAGTCGAAGTTTAGCTTCTTCTTTATCATAACCACTTGTAATATCAGTAACATATGCATTTTCTAAATATGCATAGTTTTTAGCGAACCATTCTACCCAATTTTCTACGAATTTCCAGTATTTTGTACATTCGTAGCTTTTTGTAGACTCATCATTCAAGTTATCCCAGTCTATAGTGCTGTGAAAATTAAAAGGTTTAAAGTTTTTCTTTAATCCTAATAATATTCGAGTAGCATTTTTACGCTCCTCATTGTCAGTATAAATTGAGATAAAATGTTTATAAACGTGATTTACCCATGCTGTTTTGGAGTTTGTCCATAACAATGCAAGGTTTGCTACTAACGGAATTCTATCCCGTAACATAGCTTTATATCCTGTATTACTCATATTCATGTAAAAAGTTGTATTATTCTCACGAACCATACAACTACAATAAAAAAGTAAAATATGCAAATCACTAATCGTAGGTATTGTGGACTCGAACCACATGTACGCCATTTTTTATTTCGTTATACCTTCCTCCACTTTAGTAGGAAACACTCAGATTAAACTCACGCTACGCAAGTGTAATCTACGATGTTATAATCGCCGTTTAAATTTATAAACTATGCTTAACGCATTTACTTCCTTCAATAATCAAATGCCAAGTATACGCCCAATTTAAGTATTAGTGGACGTATTGGGAGTCGAACCCAAGTCTTATTGAATTACCTCATGCACATTAGTTTAAACTAGTAATGTTCCAGTGATCAATTGGAACATTGTATTTAACGCTGTTTTAAAGCTTTTTAACAGCCTTAAACAATCTCTCCGATTAGCTACTTCATTGAGATAGTTTAATGCTGTTAAAACGGCTTTAAATTAGCTTAAATCATAAGCAGTGATGTACGTGGCTCAAGGCTCTTGTACGTTGCTTTTCAACTTTTTTGATAATATTTAGTAACAATGCTCAACCTGTGTTGCAGCATTAAGTTAGGTTCAAGACTCTCTAAATATTTTCTTTTGATCATATTCTTTATATTATCTACCGTAAAGTCGGCAATTCTGGATCCGTACGTGGCTCAAGGCTCTTGTACTAAATGTTAATTCATTTACGGTGTTCCTCCTCTGTAACTCGCTGTACAATCTCCGGACACTTTTCCATCCCTCCGATACACTGGTTCTAAGACTCTTGTGTTGGATCCTGAATGATTAGAGCTCGTACCAAGAATAGCGGTAGCAACCAATCTCAGAACTGTTGAGTTCGCGTATCTCATCGTTGAGCTGTTTGTTGCTATCGGTAATTTTCTTGTTGATCTCTGCTTCGAGCTTCTGGAGCTCGTCTTTGTACTGTGTAGGAGTAATCAACTCCTTCTCATCCAGCTGTTTGCCGAGGTTATCACCCGGCTTTGAGCAGATTCCTGTAAGTTTGTCGAGTAACTCACTGGCGCGGACCAACTTCTCCTTGGTGATGTCGTCCTCGCGTCGGCGGGCCCTGAGCGTAAGAAGTGCATGGCGCTGCTCGTACGTAGCCTTACAGATGGCGTTCTTGAGAAGACGCTTCTGCTTCTCCTCCTTCTCGTCGGCGAGCTCCTTCTGGACCTTCTCGTGCAGAGTGGACGGCATGAGGTTACCCTTTCTGATTGTTTCCATTACATTGTCTGCGTTTACTGTTGCTACAGTCTTGTTCTCTTTAGCTGTTTTTTCGTTCTTTGCCATTTTGATAATGTTTTAAATTGTTAATAAATTAATTTAATTAAAGTTTAATTTTGTTTAGATCACATAATGTGATTAATCTTCGTCTTCGTTTAAGTATGATTTGTTACTCTTGTCACGCTTGTATGGCTTTGCCTTCACGTGACGCGGCTTTGAAAACTCTGATTTTTGTGGTTTTTGTTTTTTCTGGCACATATGCTTAACGGTTTGGTACAGTTTTATCGATCGCTTTGATGATCTCGATGATGTCTGCAGATAGATTGTACTCTTTTCTGTACTTAGTTGGAACTGGATTGTTTGACAATATCTCCACTGCTGTGTTTAGCTGCGGATTAGTTCCTGTAGTACGGGCATTTGTGAGTTCTTTACCAAGAGCAATGCTGAAGTTAACATGTCGTTCTACTGACGATGCCATTGAAAGCTGCTTCTTGAAGAATGTTCCCATAAAAATGCATGCATTCTTTACCGGATCTTCGTTCGGAGCTTCCTGCGTAGCCGCATGTACTACGAGAGCGGCGATGTCGTTCTTCTCGAATACTCTGACTTCTACTCTCTTGGAGTTGGTTATACTACTAAGAGTTGCCTGCAGTTTTGCTGCACTAATTTCGTTTAGCGGTTCGCCGTCCCAGAAAATGACGGCAATGTTGTTACCTAACATGTGTATGTCCCTCCTTAATTAGTTTGAAATGTTTTCCGTTGATTATCGTGTCTTTAACCGTGTCGATACTTTCTGTACACATAGAGCTTACCTCGATAGGTTTCGTTACGGGAAGATTGTTGTATACGTCTTCTCCGTGCAGATATTCCTTTACAATAGCACTCTTAGTGAGTACATTGTCGCGGTTGTGCACCACGGTGGCGACATTGATGAATGTTTCTTCGGGCAGAGATGCAAATATACTATCGTCGAATCGGTCGTTGACCATTCGTTGTCGATACTTGCTGATATCTTCTACAGTTTCAAACTCTGGATTGGACAACTTGTCCAACGCCTTTACGATCATTACTGAGTCATTCTCAGTTTTGGTCTTTTTGTGACTTCCAAATTCGTTGCAGGAAGTCAGATGCAGCGTTACAATGGTTCCAATAACCAGAATTGCAACCCACATGCAAAACTTTAATAATCCTTTCATTTTGATAATGAATTTAAATTAATTAATTGTTGTTAACCCTGTTTTTACAGAACTAGGAATAAACTGTGGTGCTTTCAGTTGTTTTCGCAACATACATACATAAATATGTACTGAAAACTGCGTGGGAGGGACTAAGCCCTCCCCGCAATGCATTTTTAGAACATATCGTTATACAACGTACACGCTATTATTACAAGCGAAATTAGTATAAAAACGATAGTTAGTACCAATAGTGCAAAAGAAAATGTTGTTAAAGCATAACAATGTCCAATGACATCGAATAATGTATAAGTATATCCGAATACAAGTATTGCGACAATTGTTATAGAAGATATTTTTGTTACATTACGTCCCATATCATTCTACCTAATGTTATCTCGATATAAAATTTGCCGGTTTCGATATCGCGCTTTTTCTCAAATTTTTCACATTTGAAATAAGCGTAATCGCCATAAGAGGTAAAGAATCTGAGTACTTCAAATTCTTTAGTGAACAACTTATCATATGTTGTTGTAATGGAGTGTTGAATTTTCGTTTGTGCTCCACTCTGTACACGTTTGAAGGTTTTCAGTTCAAGCGGAAGGTTCAATTCCTTCACTTGATATATGTTCTTCTTTTTCAGAGTAATCATACATGATTTACCTGTTGTATACACTGCATATGATTTCCATCTGTTTGACATTAGAACCACCAAATATGGTCCTATTGGTTTACCAGAAATTGTTTTCTTTCTGATAAGCTTTCCGATTAGTTTTTTTGTCATAATGATTAGTGTTTTCTGTAATAGCGATTTTTGTATCGAATGATTGATGAGATCTGACCATTTCTCAGTTTGATACCAAGAGACGGCTTAATTTTGTTTTCTTCGCACATCTTAATGTATGACATGACGGTCTGAGATACAGGAATTAGCTCAGAAATGTCATTTTTAGTATCGTTGTAGATAGCGTAAAACTTTGTTTTGCCTGTTTTAGTTCTTTCTTCAACGTACTTGTCAATACATTCATTTTTGCACAGAATCGTGTCATATTGTGCTTTTTGTGTTTGGGCACACGCTTTTACGGTTCCAAATGTGAATAATGCCACAATTATGAACAAGCTGATGTAATGCCCAGGATCAAGAGAGTTTTGATTACTTGCCATGATCTTTGTTCTTTTTGTTATTTACTTTTGCCACACTTTCTCTAGTGACAATTAGAGTTTCAATCAAGAAGTCTATAATACTTCTTAATTTTTTAGGTGTATCACACACGCATGCTTGTTGCTTCATGTATGATATAGTTTCAACATTGTGTTGAATCTTTTTTGTTTTGACATCCAACCAACGTATTGCATCAAACACAGTAGGAATTGCAATATACGGAAATGAATATTCCTTTGTGAAAGTAGAACGTGATTCAACACAATTCCATTTCTCAGGATGTCCGTTTATTAAACAATTGTACTGTCTTCCTCTCATTCTCTTCTGTTCCAAATTCTCTATACAATAATTAGATGTTGGAGAATTGAAACCAAGTTTCTTGAGAAGAATTGCTTGTTTATACGTTACAAGGAGACTTGTTTTGTTCATTTTGTAAGTAAGAAAGTGATTGATGTTTTTAACTCACATGCTTCCAAAAAGGATAATATTTTTCCTTTGAGAATTTCTGCTGCGTTTTTGGTAATACCACTTGTTAATAACATAGTAGTGTTACCGTCTTTTATCCACAATCTATTACGATCGTTTCCTTTGGCATCTTTAGTCACACTTTTCTTTCTTGGCGGATGTACTTGGTTTAAGCACTTTAAGGTCTTTGATGATTGCATCGTGTCTTTCGTAAATTTTTTGTGTGTCTATTGCAAGTTTAATGATCACAGGAATGGCATCTTGTATCGCTTCTAATGTGTTGACATTTATTTCAACATTCTTAGGAAGGTCTAGTTGTATAATCAAACCGCATTTGAATATCTCATAGTTTATCATTGTGACAATTTCTAACACAGATGATTGGACGCTTGCAGAAATATTGAAATTTTCAAACATTTCTATAAGTTCTTTAACTATTCGATCTGTTATGCGTGAATTGTTTTCTTTAAAGAAAACGTGCATAATTACAGATTTTAAATCCGCATAGTTAACAACTATAGGGAATCCTGTTACAAAGGTAATGTTTTTGTATTCCATATCTCTTACGGTTCAAGAATAACGGGCATGATGTCATCAAATGAATTAACTTCTTTATCGTTAATACGAACTACTTCAATTTGTTCATCATCAACTTCAACAGAATGACTGTTGGTTCCAAAGTCGCGTACTTTTTTGATGTCTTCAGGTCTGACAAAAATTGTTTCGCCTTCGTCATCTAATAACTTAATGAATTTTCTCATAAATTTGATGTTTAGAGGGTTGTTAGATTGCTGCAAATGCTTCATCTGCAGTGTAAACACACGTATCGTTGATTTTTGTGATGCGCGAGCGTATTACATCCGTAGTTCTGATTATGATAGATTTTGTAGTATCTTCATAATATTGTTCAAAACTTATAGATGTTATCTCACTCTTTCGAATGAAATATACCTCTTGATCAGCTGTTTCAACTCTAACGAAATCTTCTCTGTTCATTTTGATAATGATTTTAGTTCTGTGACTTGTTTTTTGAGTTCAAAATGAATTGCAGCTGCAATCATAATTAACTCGGTTTTGCTTACGAACAAAGTGTGATGAAATCCTTCACTATCAGTTTTGGTTATTATGTAGTTGGAGGATTTCTTATCACGCTTTAATTCGATCGTAGGTTGATCTTTCATCTTTTTTGCATTAATTCACGAAACATGATTTGGTACTGGCCTTTTATCATATAATATGCAAATGTTTCTATTAGATTATAATCATCGTCAGTTCGTCCTTGAATCTTGAAATGATTTATCCCTAATTCTAAATACTTGTTTATTTTTTTAGTATTTACAAATTGTTGGGTATTAATCAATTCATAAAGAAATCCATTTCCTGCATAACTGCAATTAGGGCATATAAATGCTGGAAGTTTTTTTCCTAATGCCAATTTTGACATATAGTCATAGTGGTCTTTTCTTTTCGTACATTCTAAAGGACAAGCATTATTTATGATCACTTCTAATTTTTTTCTCACATATAGAGGAAGTTTTTCAATAAGATCAAATCTGTTTATGAATCTTTCCGGTAAAACTACTAAATTATAGTTTTTACTTTCTTCTTCTATGTCTTTAAAATTAAGACATTTTGTCGTAGAAGAAATAAGATTATTGATTTTTGCACCTTTATCTAATAACCATTTTTTAATATCATCATTAGATATACAAAAATAAGTATCGTTTATGTCTACATTGTCGATAATTAAATTTGCATAAGTATCATTCTCTGCTAAATCGTAAGATGCAAGTTTGTTATTCATTACGATCATTGGAGATATGTGATATTGTTTACAAAAAATCAATATATCTTTAACGTTCTTATCGTAGTTTTTAATACTTCTTCCTCCATTTAAATTTCCACCATTTGATCCGTAAATAGAATCAATAAAATATCCCTTTTTAAATATATAGGGGTACTCTTTTTTTATTTCTATTATTCTTTTAACTAGATCAAATTTTTCAAAAAGTCCTGGAAGTCTAATATATACCTGTTTCATAATGTTAATTTTGATTAACATCACAACGCTTGAAGCAATACATTGCTCCTACACGCTCTGTATCAAAAGAACTTCGTTCGTCCCATGAAAAATAAACTTTCTTTTTTTTATTCATGTTGTTTTAGTTTTAATAAGAATCAACTTTGCATTTCATATCAAGATATCGTGAACCGACATCAGACGAGAGAATAGGGTCATCAATATCGAGACCCATAGAATCAAGCAATATTTCTGTTGCACCATAATAATGCCTATAGTCATTGATTACGTTCATTTGGTGTATGAATTCAGACTTAGGAACATAACGATGTTCGACTAAAAGACTTCCTTTCAATACACCTATGAGCATAAAAATGCCATAGAACATGATGATAACACCTACGCCATCTTTCTTTTTGTGATTGATCAATGCAAGCATTACGATCAACATAAGAATAATAGCTGACATGATTAGCATCATGTTTACTTTTGCAATAGAGTCTGTACATAGACTCAATATCACAAAAATAAGAGGAGCTGCTACAATAAATCCTGCTGCTGCTCCCATGGTTAAGTTTTTGATAAACTGTAACATGTGTTTGTGTTTTTAATAGTCAGTCAGAGTTACTTCCATTTTCTTTTGTGTTAAAGAATAACCGAAGAACTCCTTCACGAAGAATGCCTTAAGAAAACAAACAGTTTAAACACTTATTTGGGTGCTTTTTTGGGTGCTTTTCTGAGCATCGGGCAATTGTCAGTAATCTTTATACCGAACGGAGTACCATCTGCGAAGAAGACGTTATCTTTAAGTATTTCATCTCTGCAAACTTGGAACCACACCATATCTGCATAAAATGATGGGTTTACATGATCAAGTTTGATTATATTTACATAATCGCCATCGATCTTTACCCATCCAAATGGCTGGTGATTCTTCATCTCTGCCCAACACTCGTCGGCATCCTTAAAAGGACGATACTGAGGTTTGGGTTTGATTCGATACTTGAATTTGTTTGTGTTCCAATCGTCTCCACTATGTGTGAACCAACCGGATTGATAATTGTCCGAAACAATAGCTCTCTGTTCGATTACTTCACCCTCTAAAAAGGCTTGCATGATCTTAATCAGATCTTTTGTTTTTTCTTTGTCCATGTTTAATTATTTTTGCTAATTGTTGTACGTTCTATGAACCCCCCGCAAACAAAGGAGCCCGCGTGCCATATAGGCATTTGGGCTCTCTTGCTTTAGAATGGTGTCTCTTCAGAGGTTGGGTCTGCGGCAGATGCAGGCTCTTCATCAACAGGATTTACGGTTACTTGTGTTGTGGCAACTGGTTCCTTGAAGAATCTGCTTTCCATTCGCTGACCTTGTGTGTCTGGGTCGAAACCGTCGAAGTAGACTGTCTTGAGATTGTCGCCGTCTTGGATGATGTAATCAATCTGTACGAGTACGTTGATTGTATCAGCAATGATTGGTTCTCCGCTCTTGGTCTGCACGCGTTTTCCGTCGGCATTGTTCATGTAGCACATGCCTTTACGGAGCTTGTACTGCTGTACCTGCATACCTGGAAACTCCCATAGACCTTCCATGAGATTTGGATCATCAGAACCCTTGAGGGCTTTGAGATCGATGTCATAACGTCTTTCTGCGTTCTTGTTCTCGCTTGCTTTGTACTGCAGCAAGCCTTCGATGAGATTAGGTTCATCTTCCTCGAAGAAGGTAAGGCGGCGCACCTTGCAGTTACGTGATTTCTTGTTCTTTACGAAGAAGACAGCGTACCTTGACTTTTTGCCGTTGATACCTTCGGTCTTTGACTGACCTACCTGAATTGCGAGAGTCTTGTATACAGAGAGCTCGCTTCCGTCCATTTTGTTCATATTGTGTATTGATTTAGTGAATAATCAAACATTGGGCTATATATTAATAGCCATCGCAAGTCTGTTCCTTGCTGTCAGCAATCAAATTGGTGGGAGGGAGATACATCACTCTCCTCACACATCATTTTCTTCTTTGATTGCGACTCATACAAGACGTTCAAAGTTTGGAAAGACTAAATGAGCAAGAGTGTATCACTACACCCTTACTCCTGTCTAACGTGTTTTTCAAGGAACAAATGGAAATCCTAAATCCTAAAAACGTGGTATATAATGCTTTGGTTGGTTTCAATAAAAAGAGCAAGAGCACCCTAGGATACTCTCGCTCGACTTGTAGTCTAGATGCAAATAGGTTGTATTGCCTACAAGCTACAATCCGCTTTCATTGCGAGTCCTATAAGATGTTCAACGTCCGGAACGACTAAATAAGCTAATTATACATACTGACATGACATCTGCTAACAAATGTCCTTGTATAGCACACCTTTCCAAAGGGAGATGAGCAAAGAGTGAGCAAAGGGGCCGAAGCCCCAATGCGTTACTCAGGGAGAAACTTGGTTTGCTTGACAAACTTGATTGTCCAACCAGGATGAGTTGCCAACCATTCCTGAATTGATCCTAGTACAAGCTCGAATGAGTCAAACTCAGCTGACCAATACCACTTTGACCAGTTCTTCTTGTCCTGAATACCTACTCTCCAAATGTCTTTTGTTTTCATATGCGTATATTTTAAGTTATTATTGCGAGCAATATAAGATGTTTATACTGGAAAGATTAAATAAGCAAAGGGCTCGAATGAGCCCAAAACCTATCGTATACTGTCTATTTGACAGCGAATGTTCAATAGTTCTGACATTTCATCAGAACCATCAGCATCGAGCAAGTTATTGTTGTCCATGATTACTCTGGACAAGCTATCTGCTCGTTCCAACAACTTGGTGTAACGTGTTGATTCAACGTGTGTAGATGTGCATGAGAATGCAATGCAAGCAACTACGATGAGGAATAATTTGTTCATATATTTGAGGTTTAATGTGTCAAGCAAAAAGCGGATGCCCCTGAAAGGGGCAAACGCTTAGAAGGGAAGATCGTCACTGTCGAAGATTGCACGTGGTGTGCACTTAGAACGCATGTGACGACGTACCTCGTCTACGAGGTTGCAAGCATTGTACTTGCCGTTGTGTACATACCAGTTATAGAAGTCAAAAGGACTCAGGTATGATTGCTGTACCTCGTAGGCGCCACATACATACGACTCGTCTTTACGAATCATATAAGGCAAGAAGTTAAACTTGTCGTTACCAAAATCGTCGAATACGTTATACATGAAAGCGTACGCTACGGTCTGGATATTGTTGCGCGAACAATACGTGAGAAACTGGTTTAATGTGAGCATATCGGTTTGGTTTTAGGGTTATGTGCAATATTGCGATTTATATGAGATGTCACATTAGGGACGATTAAATGAGCAAGTGTGCCGAAGCACATAAGCTCAATTGATCAGTTGTTGTCCCAATGATTTGTAATGTCGTCCATAAATGCACAGACAGCAAACAATATCAAGAACATTGGAGATGCAAACAGCATGGTAATAGCTGCACAATGATTGAAGAAGTTTGCGATGAATGATGTAGGAAACAATGCGATGCATATGATTAGACATACAATTCCAGAATTTTGCCATAGATCTTTTTTATTCATAGTATATTTGTATTTAGTTGTTTTTGCAATATTGCATGTTATATAAGTAGAAATACACTGGAATGATTAGATGAGCAACAGCCGGTGTGATGGCGTGCGAAGCACGACAGCACAACGACATAGCAATAATATAAGCAATAAGATAGTGCGAAAGAGTATTAATTATGTCTGTATTTACATTACAGTTTGACTGAGAAATTAATTCACATTTTCAAACACACCCCGGGGGTAGTTCCAATTCCGCTAAGAGGAGGGGAATGCTATAGTGACTATTTCCGATCTCTGTATTTATATAACAAAAAAAAATAAAAAATCCGAGCTAGCTAAGCTAACCCGGATCTTATTATTCGTTACTAAATACTTCTTGAAATTTATCATATTCTCCTTTATCACTCATAGTTATAGCTAATTGTACTATACTTGCTATACTATCTTCTCCTCGACTTTTAAGGTCATCTAGTAGATCAACCATTCTCTGTCTCTCTTTTTTACTCAGATATTTTTTCATGTTTTATTTTATTGAATTCTTCATGCAATGGGTGTGCTAAATTATACATTTGTAGGTCTACATTCGTTTTATCTCTTAAGTCAAAGAAGTGTTCCCAATCTTTATCAAATCCACACATGTATAACTCTGTTTTAGTTGCATTTGGGAGTACCGTACGAGCCTGTTGTGGTTTAAGACCTAATAATCTAAACGAGGTGTATGTATCTTCAATATTATCAAGCGTACTTAGATATGTAAATTTTTCTATCGGTGATAAATCAAATGCTGGAATAACCATTTGAAATTTTAAATCTTTATATGACGCATACGGATAAGTATCTCCTATTCTTTTTATCCAAGTAGCAGCTTTTTTGGGGTGCCCAAATGGATACTTAAAATGCTTATATAAATCCTTGCCGATTTCTATTGATTTATTATAATCAGAAATATTAAATCTGAATGTAGATCCATCATATTGTTTGGTACACTTGTATGAATATTTCTTATCTATATAGTCTATCAATATGTCTACAATATGTTGGTTATGTGAACAAAATCCAATATTACAACTTTCATTAACACCTCTTTTTTGAATAAAATATCTAACCCAACCATCGCCATCGATCAAACCTCTGATAAAATCAGGTTTATATTCTTCAGGAATACTATTCCACAATTTATCTATATCTTCTGATGATTGATCGTATGTTTTATTTGGAATAATTCCAATAGATACGAGATCGTCAACAATATCATTTGAGCCAAACTGTAAATGCGTACAATTATTATCAGGAGAACATGTAATTTTATCTTTTATTTGTAACAACATATCTTTTATATACCAAGAATAATCCTTATGTTGCGTAATGTGTACACTCTTATGTCCAGGTTTATTAACAATACTTCCATCTGTTTGTATTATTCCAAGTAAATATGCTTTTTCTGAAGTATCTATTTGTTTGAAATAATTATTATCAATTATTCCTTTACAACCAAGACCTCTTATCTGTATATTATTTTCTTTTAATATACATCTAATTTGCCATTCTGTAAAACAACTGTTATTTGATATTTCTCGCATGGAGAAACCGCTCGTATATGCAGAAATTATATCATCGACATTGTCGCAATTATATTCACCAATATAACGTTTATTACAACTTGATACATAACGTTGAGATTCCTGCATAAATGACATAGATCTATGACGTACCAGTTCATGAGATACAGCTCTATTTGTTATGAATTTTACTGTAGTACGTTTTTGATGATGTTCAGTTGGCTCACACATGTATTGTAGGTCATCTATACGGTTCTTCTCAATAATAACTCTATAGTTTGTAGTTATATATCCCACTCCTGCCGACATTTCTACTTTAGAATACGGATTGAATATGTATTTATTTATGATATAATAATCGCTTGTTTTAAGATATATTGTACCAAACTCTAATGGACTATAATGTTTCATATTTATAAGACGTTGTACCATCTTTTCTGCACTGTCTTCTGTTATTTTATCTTCAGATTTATATGATACTCTGGCTGCTCGTTCTATATCTTTATATACATCTTGTAATGTATAACCATGTGTTTTACAAATTTCGTACGATTGATTAATTAATTTCATATTATTTCTTTTTTCTATGTTTCTTTTCTTTTTCTATAGCATCGCACATACATTTTACAGCCCATTCTATTATATAAGCTAAATGTTCATTACCTGTGGTTTTACTATAATTAAACTCTAAATCTACACTTTTAAATATACCATTCATAACATGAAATGCTTCATGCGCCATTTGTGGCGATGATGGTATACCATCAAATACAACAAGTATTGTCTTGTAGTTTGTTTTCTTATTGTATAAAAGATCGTATGTAGATCCGTATTGATCATCATCGTCCGATATAAATTTGCATTCTGGATCGTTTGTCCACGCATAGTTATCATTCATATAATCAATAGAATTTATATCAAACATTATATCTAACTTAGTAGGATATACACTACAATCATATGAGTATACTCGTGTGTTTTGTTTCTTCATATTTATTTTCATATCTATTACATGGAAACTTTAACTTCCACATACATTTTATACAATCGTGTCCTAAATTATATAAACATGTACTACAATCATTATTTAACTTCTTCATAATCGACATATTCATCCATTACGGTTTTTAATGCTTGTTTCTTCTGTTCTTCTATAGGACGAGATTTTTTCAGAGTTTCTATTAATTCCTTTTCATGTGGATTTCCATATTTCTGATAATATTGAAATAACATTTTTGATGCATTATTAAATGCAATTTTATCACGTATGTTATTGTTTTCATCTTTATCATTACCAAGCTCATCTACGAGTTTTTCTAACTCTTCCATTGTGTAATCCTCTAACATACCTTCGTTATTCAACTTACGAATTATATTGCCGTCTTTATTATATATATTTGCGTATTTATTAATCTTTCCCATCTTCTTTAGAATAATATCCGTTATTTAATCTATACTTTTGTTCTTTTTTAAGCCAATTTAAAGCTTTAATAAATCTTGTGTCTTTCAATACTTCTTTCATAGTGCGCAACGTATTTTGAACACTTTTCTTCTACTATGTCTCCATTATCATTGATTGTTTTATGAGTGTAAGTTTGGTTATTTTTCCAGTTATAATAAGCACTAAAGCACTAGGCTCTTTCTCTTCTAGAACTATACTGATGTATGCATTTAAGCATTTGTTCTGCATTTATACATCCCATTACATCTAAGTTACATATATGTCCTACTATATCATTAACTCCTTCTTCTAAGAACTTATCTTTAAGTCTATAATAATCTTCTATTGCTTGTAGAAAATATTTATTATTAGAATCGTACATAGGAGATAGATTTACTATATATGCACTATTTATAGGATGATTATGTATAAAATACCATTTACAATTATCAGTTACAGGTATAGATATATCTTTTAATGATAATAAATCAGCATAGTATAATATTGCATTTAATTCTATTTCATTCATATATTATTATATATTATATATTATATATTATATATTATTATATAGAGTATATGTTATATATAAACCTCTTATATCCCCTTAACGTAATATTGAGAAAAAAGTTGCAATTTGTAAAATATTTTTATCAATGCAACCGAATTTTAATTACATACGTTACGGTAACATAAACTTAAAATTTATTTAAAATGAGTAAAGTATTAAATGTAATTGAGCCGTTTATGTTTCTAGAGACCGGCGATAAGTTTGAGTTAAATGAGAATGCAGATTCATATGTATACGAGCATAATGAGTCTTTTAAAAACAAGGACAATAAGATTAAATCTTCTGTCACTTCTGTATTTTCAATTTCTCCTGAATACGCAAAGGAGTTGATAAAAAACGGAATACTCGAAGATCCGTTTGCAACCAAAACTAATTCATCATTCGTTAACGTGTTCGATGAGATTGATGATATGTTGATTAAGTATAATGCTGATTTACGTAACATCAATAAAGACATGAAAGGTCAGCCAGAATGTCTTAAGGTTGAGAAGACAACAGTTCTTTCAAACCTTATTAAAGTATTAACTCACCTTAAAGGACTTAGAAAATGAACGACAACGAGAATATGATAGATCAGTCGCAGTTAGCACAGAGTGTTTCAGAAAAGATTCCATATGATTTTACTGATTTCATTCTTGTAAAACCGCTGGATAAGATCATGGTAAAGAAGGAAGTAACGGAGCTTCCTAATACAAAACCGGTTAAGGATGCTGATGGTGTAGAAGCAGTAGAAGGCGAACCTAAGACCGAGGTAAAAGAAGTAGAATCTGATTTTAGTAAGGGAATTATTATTAAGCTTCCTATCAGTTATGCATTACAACTTGAATCAGAAAAGGCAAGCGACAGACGATATATGCCTCACTTTAATATAGGTGATGTGGTTGTATATAGAACAATGGCAGCTAAGCCTTTCGATTTGCTTAAAGATAGCAAAATGATCAAGACATATGATGTTGTAGCAATAAATCGATGATCGATATAGAAGATATAATTAAAGAACTTTCAAAAGAATTGAATATAGATAAAGAAATAATATCTATCGTATGTAAACATCCATTTAATTATACAGTAGATATTATGAAAAGTGATAGTACTAAAGATGTACTGTTCAATAAATTATTTAAATTCAAACTAAAACCAAGATTTAAGAAAAATAAAAAACAAAAGTACAGATGAAAACATTAAATTTCATGTCAAATCAATATAAATCGTTTGGAAAACCTATTATTGTAGATTTTAATAAAAATGATGTAACACTGTTAGAAAATACTCCTTCGAATATAGATTATATGTTTGTTGCACCTGAAGACATAGAGGTTCGCTATAAGGTAGGAACTAAGACACATGTCCTTAATGCAAACAAGGGAGATATTATAATAGCATTCTATAAATGTGATTATATAAAGAATCAAATAATTGTTGTAAAAAACAAGGAGTGGAAAGCTAATATTGCAAGTATGCTTGCTGAAGAAGCTGCAAATCGGGTAAAAAACGAAAAGATGGCAAACGTGTGTTGTGATGATTGCGAATGCGTTAACATACGTTCAAGATTTTAATTTACTTTTATACTAAATATTATTATTATGAAGAAATTTAAACCTAGTTATATTGTAGATATAACTAAGTGTGAAGACACTCTCGATATGATTGTAGCAATTGCTTATGCAAAGATTGATGCAAATGTTGCAATTACTAGAGACGAGCTTGATGCTGTAATAATTCTTAACGCATACGACCTTAAGGATTATATAGAAACGACAGCAGATAAGTTTAGTGAAATGATTATCAACACTCTTAATAAGTGTGCTGAAAAGAAGGAACCAAAGAAGAAGCCTAATGTATTTAAGCGCTTCTGGAATTGGATGACTAAGAAGAATTAATTGGTTACTAAAACTAGGTTTTACAGTGTACCTTAAACACTGTATAAAGGTGTTTAGCTCAGTGGTTAGAGCAGTTGTTTTATACACAACCGGTCGGTGGTTCGAATCCACCAGCACCTACAAAGTTAATTTAACCATACTTTAAATTGAGTTTATTTTTTAGATGAATGTAACCTTATAAGACAACTGGTGGAGTCAGGCGATATAAAGCTAATAGGTTGGTTCGATTCCAACATAAGGTTCCTCTCATAATGTAGATTAAAAGTTAATAATATATATTAGTTATCCCGTTATTTTACATAGTTCGAGACGGATAAAAGAGTACGGCGTCTGAGATACTCTCTATGTATAATATTCCCCTATAGCGTAACGGTAGCGCGGAGGGCTCTTTTATCCAATAACTAATTGAATATATAATAATGGAAAATAAAATATATAAGCTCTCGGACGAACAGTTTGTCGAGCTACTCAAGAAAAGTTCAACAATATCTGAAGTATTGTTTAAACTCGGTTATACAACTAAAGGTAATTCTTGGGGTTATTCGCAAATTAAACGTAGAATGACCGACCTCAATTTAGACTATTCTATATTTAAAGGAAAGTCTTATTTGTCAAACAAGAAAACTGATAAAATAAGTGAGAAAGACATACTTAGAGAAAATTGTAAACATCAACGTACTGTATTAAGAAGATATGTAATAAAAAACAATTTAATTCCGTATAAATGTGCAATATGTGGTTGTACAGAATGGCAAGGAAAAACATTAAGTTTAGAGCTTGATCATATCAACGGAATTAACAATGACAATAGATTAGAAAATTTAAGATTTTTATGTCCAAATTGTCACAGTCAAACTTCTACATATGGAAGTAGAAATCAACAACTTAATGAATCAAAATATGATATTTCAGATGAATTACGTACAATTGTTGAAAATAAATATAAAGAAGTTAAAAATATAAAACAGGTATCTTCAATTTTAGGAATTCGTAGATGTATAGTTACAAAAATAGTAAACGAATCTGGTCAAAAGCGTTCTAATCAAAAATATGTAATACGATATGATAAAGATTGGAATGAACTTAAAAGATATGGTTCGCTTGTAGAAACAGCTAAGGATTTAATAGAATCTGGAGAAGTTAAAACAAAACGAATTAAAACATGCACCAGAACTATTATGTACAATAAAGATAATTTTTGGTTGAATAGTTATTGGAAAGTATTGGATGGTAGTGGGATAATAAATAATCCACTATTAGAACCTTCTCTAATTGACTCGGAAAACATTGTTGACGAGGCGCAAGCGAAAAGCAGCGTGACTGACTAAACGAGAAGGCTGACCTTAGGGTTGGATGCAATAGTCGAGCTATGAACCCCTCGTCTGTCTGGGTTCGAATCCTAGTGGGGGGACTAGGTTATACATTTTAGTTCAAAAGACAATGCTAGAATAATGGTAGTTCACGCTATATAAACGTAGCGAGGTGTTGGTTCGAATCCGATACATTGTCCATAAATTTAAAACATATGAATATAGGAACACACAATTCATTAACTTACTTAACACCTAAAAAGTGGTGGCAGAAGTTAATTAAATTTACAGCTAAGTGTCAAGCAGTAAATTATGAAGAACAATATAGACTTGGTGCTAGAGTATTTGATGTACGGCTGTGGTATGATGACAATTTTAAAATTGAAATTCGTCATGGCAGAATAGCTTATATAGGCGGATTTACAGTATTATATGACATGTTTGATTTTTTAGATAATAAAAAAGATTGTTATGTGAGACTTATATGTGAAGAAGATTCTTTTGCGAAGAAAGATCCGTTGGCTTCAATCAAAGAACGTTATTTTATGGATGAGTGTCATAATTTTGAAACACAGTTTCCAAATATAAAATTCTTTGGTGGAAATAGAAAATACGATTGGAAGGTTTTATATAACTTTAAAAATAAAGATATACCTACTCTTGTTGATAGATATTCTAGTACAACATCTTTATTTAAGAGTGATAAAAAGTGGTTAGCTATACTTGACGACTTATGTCCTATATTATATGCTAAACTGAAGAATAAAACGCTTATCAAGGAGCATAATGATAAAGACGGTTATTTGTTTATTGATTTTATAAATATAAAGTAATGAAAGTAAAGTTTAAGAAATTATCAGATAAAGCAGTAACTCCTTCATATGCACACAATGGTGATGCAGGCATGGATTTAATTGCAGTGAGTGTAGCAAGCGAGATAAATGAATGCGGACAGTTTGTAATAGTATATCATACAGGATTAGCTATTGAAATACCAGAAGGTTATGTAGGATATATATTTCCTAGATCTAGTATCTCAAAGAAATCTTTAAATCTTACAAATTGTGTAGCTGTTATAGATTCAAATTATCGTGGAGAGCTCATTCTCAAATTTAAAAATACTTCCGGCGATAGTGTTCCGGCAGTATATGCTCCAGGAGATAAAATAGCACAGCTTATCATAATGCCATATCCAAAGATAGAGCTTGAAGAGTCAGAAACTCTTTCTGATACTGAAAGAGGTGCGAATGGATTTGGTTCTTCAGATGAAGAAATTAAAGAAACTGATAAACCGGCATAATGCCGAGGAAGGGTGTCCTGCATAAGGTCACCCTTTATTTATATACGTATATTTTAAAATTAAAAACAAATTAACATGTTAAGAAAGAAAATAACAGGAGCTAAATATTTTCAGATTCTACTAAGTAGATGACCAATCTGAATATAGCAACTCCTATGGATAAAAAAGATACTAACTTTGGCTCATCTGATATACTTCTTGCTAAAGATGTAGTAAAGCTTGCTAATGGTACAAATAGTGAAGATGTAGATAAACTTAAAACATCTATAGCGTCTATAAATGAACAGATGGCAAAGATTACTAATGACATTTCAACACTTAATTCTAAGTTTACAGGATTGTTTGAAGTAGTAACTGAATTACCTGATATCAACAATGCTCAGCTTGGAAAGATCTATTGTATCAAAGATACGTTCTCAAGTGAAGACGATAATAAATATATAGAGTGGGTTAAGATAAAGACAGCTGATGATACATATAAGTTTGAAAAGGTTGGAGAGTTTGAAGCTGAACCTGATTTGAGTTAGTATGCAAAACTTAATAGTAGAAATATATTCGATGACACTAATATTTTTAGACGAGATGTTCGTATTGGTTGGGGTATTTCTACAAACGTTATAAAACCATATAGTACTAATAGATATTTATGTATTGAGAATAATCCTTCTCCAACAAAAACTTATGTAACTGATGGAACCATAGCTGAAATTGGTACTGAAGAAAATCTTGTATTTACTCTTGAAGATGGTTCTACAGTAACTAAAAAAATAAGAGTACTTAGTAGTACTACAACTCCTGCAACTTAAAAACAAACGATTATGGATTTTAGTAAAGTTACGGCTATAGAAATACCAGAAGGTAAAGTAGCTAAAATAGAAGATAAAGATGGTAATGTTTTATGGAATGCGTCAGCTGATCCGGTTAAACATGCTAATTAGTAAATAGTGATTGTTAATAAATATTAACAAGTTTAAACAATAGTATTTATTGTTATAAAGTTTTACTTAAATAAACTAGATCTCATATGGAGCTTAGTAGGTTCGTTACCTAATCTAGTTACGAACAATAGTTCAAAAACAAATTAATTATTTGTTTAATTAAAATTTTACAATTATGGATACACTTGAGAAAATTTATTGTACAGGGCATGATAATAACGATGCCCTTATTGCTACATTGGCAAATCAGCGTAATAACGATCCTATGGCAATGGCAGCTATGATGAATGGTGGTATGAACAACTGGTGTAATAACCCGTTAACCAGATAAACAGTATGATAAAAACAATAGAAGCTACAAATAATCGCTACACAGTTAGTGATGCTGGAATAATATATAAAGACGGTGTAGAAGTTCCGATAAAACATCAACCAAATGGATATTGTATAGTTCCTAAGTATGCAAAGGAATTATATATCAATATGATAAAGATTGGAATTTAATAAATTAGTACGAAGGCAGTGGATTTGCTGCTAAACATTTAAATGTATTGCCGTGTAATATATTAAGAGCTATTAGTAGTAAAAAATTATATAAAGGTTTTTATTTTACTCGTAATAAGCGGGTTTAAAACTGTGTGAACTCAGGGAAACTCCCACGTGGACAATCCTGATCCAAGCCTAATTTAGGAAGGAGCAACGACTATCGAAAGCATAGGTGTAACAACCGAAGAAGTGAGTAGAGTAGGCTTCAAGTGAAGTCGAAGCGCACAGGCTTACATTATGTAAGTATGATATAGTCTAAACACTATGGCAACATAGTGAGAACATATGGAAACGATATGTTCGTAATACAATGTTATATACCTCGTGTGGATGATGTTCGCTAATAGATTCTGGGGAAATGACAATAATCCAAATAGTTGTCAGCTCGATTCTCTTAGAAATCAGATGTCCGATAATCAGAATAGCAATCTAATTATGGATGCCATTAAAGGTAATAGTTGTGCTATTAGTCAGTTAGCAAGTAACTTGAATTGCGATTTCAATTCTTTGAATAACGCAATTTGTGATGTTCGTTCGGGTGTACAGTCGGTAGCTGGTTAGGTAGGCTTTTCAGCAGAAAGAGTTATTAATGCTATTAATCTCGGAGATGCTGGACTTACCTCTGCTTTGCAGAATTGCTGCTGCCAGACTCAGCAAAACATTATCAAAATGGGTTACGAACAATAGTTGGCTACATGTGGTCAGACTAACTCAATAATGAGTGCATTTAATACTACTAATAGTGGTATTGAGCGTGGTTTCTCAGCTATTGGTTATCAGATGGCTACAGATAAGTGTGATATAATCAGAGCAGGACAGGATAATACTCAGCGTATAATTGATACATTGAATAATCACTGGACATCTGATTTGCAGTAGAGATATAATGATGCTCGTTTAGAACTTAGTCAGCAAAAGCAGAATGCTACGTTGATTGAGGCTCTTAAACCTGCAACAGCTGCTGCGTAATTAATTAAGGGCGGGAAACCGCTCTTATAAATCCATAATATTATGTTATTTAAAGACGTAAAACAAAATTATCCTGTATATATACTGGATAAACAAGAATTGACATTCTCTCAGGGTAAAGTAATGTCAGTAGGTTTCCCAAGAATGGATGTGATGTCTAAACCAGTTAATCCAATTAATACACAAATGGTTATAGATATTACTGTTGAAAATGGAGGAAAATCTGCTACATATACTATACCTGAAGGATTGTCAATTACTTATGCTGGTAATATTGTATTATCAACTGACAAAGAAGGATTGGTTCGAGAAATAGAGGCTATGAAAAATTCAGCAGAATCTATTATAAATTCTATGGACAAGCAGAAACAAATATTAGATAAATCTAATAAATTGTTATCTGAATTAAATCCCGCATTTAAAGAAAAACAAGAAGTAGATTCCAGATTCGCTAATATTGAAAATTCAATAAATGAGATGAAGGAAATGTTTAATAAATTCTTAAATACAAATCGTCATGAAGATAATAGCAATACGCCACAGTGATAATAAGGATGAACAATTAAAAGTTCATAGTAATGAATTAAAAACTTATATAGATTAGCATAGTAAACATTTTGATGAAAAATCTTTAAGTTTTGCTTTGTCGCATATGGTAAATGGTAACGGTTCTGACCATAAATTTACAACAGAGTTTATACAGCAATATATAAATGATAATAATATACATATTGGAAATAACTCTAATATATATGATATTACATATACTGCAAATATGGCTTATGCTGACTTTTATCCAGATATACTTCATGATGAAGTTGAGTGTATAAAATATGCTATAGCTGTTGCTAATGATGTAGATGGTTACGAAGGAATACAGTTTCGTAGGTGGCTTGCTGATCTTATGAGCAAAAATATTGTTTTTAATTAAAGTGAAAAAAATAAAATTACTCGGATCAAAACTTATAAACGACATAAAATATCCAAGGATACCGAATGTATGTATATTCGATGAATTCGATAGTGCACTCAATGCAAATTTTGAAGAAGGAGATATTTTAGATGCAAACAGTATCCGGTATTTTGTTGATAAATTAAATAATACAAATCTCTAGAATTTCATTAAATTTGATTATGCTGAAAACAGATATGTTAAAAAAACTGATGTTATTGAAATCAGCAAACCTAAATCAATGACAAATGAAGACATAGATGAGATTTATAATAACATTATAAAACAATGACTAAATATTTAGACGAAACTGGCCTTAAACACTATACTGAAAAACTCAAATCATCATACTTTGATTATGTAGATGCGATGCGTTCTAGTGCAAGTAAAGATGTTGTGCAGCCAGTAATAACAAACGAAACATGGACAATTAAAGATGCTTCTGGTACTACAAAGACTTAGACAACTAAGCCTACTGATTTGGAGACAGGACATACTATTAAATGGTCTGGATCTTGGATGTGGACTGCAAGCGCAGATCGTCAGAATCCAAAAACTGCAAGTGGAACATGGGGAAATACTGTTCCTACATCCGGTATGAAATCAGCAATATATTCTACTCCTGACTTTAAAGTACCTACTGGAGCTCAGATTGCTACAGTAATGGTTGCTGCTGATAAGAAAGGTGGAATAGAACTTAAAAATAATAATATAGTTCCTATAACTGGAGGAAGTCATGTACATTCTGCAACAGTAACAGAACCTGTTATAAATACTGCATATAAGTATTATGGTTATGTTACTAAGAAAACAGGACTTACTGAAGCAGAAATTAAAGCTTTAACCAAGCAGCGTTCAACAGCAACTGCTCTTACGGTTAATAACTTCAACAATACTGACAAATATTGGGCATATGCTTATCTTAAAAATAGTACAGGCTCTAATAAGATTAGTAGCTTTGAGGTATCTGGAGATGGTAAATATGACTTGAATAATATTTTTGGAACACAGGCTCCACAGGAAATAACTATTAAAAATTCAGCTGGAACTTCTCAGACATATTTCTTGTATGTAATGCAGGATACTAGTAAGTTTACAGCAGGTCAAACTATAACAATAAGCTAATATGACAACGAATATTAATTTTTACGGAAAACCGTTTGGCGCACCATTGTTGCCAAACAAAATGACATCCGATGGATGGTCTATAGCAGATGCTCGTCATATTGGTGGACATCGAGTTGTAGATACTGTTGACGATTTGTATGAATTGTATGACTGGCAGCTTGTAAACCCAAGTGCGCTTCTTCATAATGATAAAAGTAGTGCTGCAGGACAGAAATGGTATGTAAAGGGCGACGGTACGTACATGTTAAAAAGTTACGATAACCGTAAATCTGCTTCTGGTTGGGTAAAGGTAGAAGATATTCATGGAAATACAATAATTCCATTATCAGGAGAAACGGTTGCTTCTATCATTCAGTCACATAGTACGAGAATCTCGAATGTAGAAAATAAATTAGGAAGCGGTGCTAATAAGGCAAACGGACCAATTGTATTAGATACAAATGGATATATTCCTTCTTCAGCTAGTACTGCATTTAAGACAGTAAACGGTCAGTCTATACTCAAAACTAATGGAGGCGCATCTGATATTGCAATAGATCTTTCTTTGTACATAATACCTGCAAATAATACATTGCCTACTACCGGTATAGACACAAAAAAGATTTATCTTATTAGAAATGCAATGCCTAATGGCACTAATAAATATACAGAGTATATGTATGTAAACGGTGCTTGGGAAACACTTGGAGAATATAGAGCTGAGATATCAATTAGTGATTATCTTAAGAAAACTGATGCCGAAAGTACATATGTAAAACGATCACATGATTCACCAGCTACGTACGTATTAAATAGTTCTGATAGTCTAAATGCATCCGATGCTAATAGTATCGATAAAGCAGCAAGCGTTGCTCTTTTGTATAATGTAGACTCAAAGTTGAGAAAAATGTTGAACGACTGTTCTCCAGTAGACCATGTACATACAGTCACTATAAACGGTGCAGATAAAAAAATAAGCACAAATAAGGTTGATCTTGGAACATATGTAACAGAAACTGGATTTACAGGAAAAGTTCAAGCATTTACATATAGTAAGACAGAGATTGATGCTAAAATCAAAAATGTTACTACATCATCATTGGGTATAGCTACTTTATCAAATACAGAAATAGATACAATGTTTACACAAATATTTGGATAATGAAAATACTTGACGAAAGTGGACTTACGCATTATTCTCAGAAATTATCAAGAACAAATAAAATCATAGTTTTAAAAAATATATAGATTAATGATAATGCTTCAGCAAAGAGTATTATGCCTTCTGCGATATAGACGATTGCAACAAATCTAGAAAAATTAAACAAAACAAATAACGCAACGTTTATAGTTAAAGATAAAAGTGATAATACTAGAGGAGTTGCATCGTATATAGGAAATGGTGGTTCTACGATAAATAAAAGCGTGGGTTATATAGAATTGTATGTATTCGATTCTGCGAATACATACGAATAGACAAAAATTATGGTAAATTATGGAACAATAAAACCGATGTCATAATGAAAATATCAGTAATAATGAGCGCATATAACGCGCAAAAAACAATAAGTAGAGCAATTCGTTCTGTGCTAAACTAGACATATGATGATATAGAACTCATTGTCGTGAACGATTGTTCAACAGATAATACAGAAAAGATTGTAAAAAAATATAAAGATAATAGAATAGTATATATAAAACATGATGTTAATCTTGGCGCGGGTTGTGCTAGAAATACTGGTATTAAAAACGCGACAGGAGAATATATTGCATTTCTTGATTCTGACGATTATTACAATAAGGATTATATACAAACTATGGTTGACGGAACAGAACACGGTACATTTGATATAGTGTCTTCTGGATACATCGCAATAGAAGGTAAACATAGAAAAACAAGAAAACCTAAAGCATGTAAAGCATACGATAGTCTTTATATAAATGATAATTCTGGAACTATACATTTTTTAAATGTACAATTAGTTAGAAAAGAATTATTTGATCATGTTGAATATTGTAAACGCAGATTTATCGAAGATAGCTCCACTTTTGTTAAATTATTATATTATGCGAAAAACAGAAATGTATTAAACTATGCTGGTTATAATTATATTTAGAATCCAGAAAGTTTAATACATTCTAGTAGTTGTTATAAAAAATATCTTTATAACCTATTGTGTGCAAAAGACACACATATTTTCTTTTCATAGGTTGGACATCCTGAAATGTATGATTTTAAAGATTTCTTGGCAAAATTTAATTCTATGGACATTCCTTAGAAAGAGGAAGGTTATGAAAAAGAACAGGAAGAATTGATGAATTATATAATAACATGCTTTAATAGTGTAATATAATGTTTGATATACAAGGTAATAAAATACAATTAAAAACAGAAGATTTAGCTATACCTCCATTTAAAGACTTTTATAATAAATCTAAGAATAAAGAAGACGCTATTAAAAAAATAGAATTTATAATTTGGAGATATAAATGGAATACTCCTTATGAAGCTTATCCTGAAAAAGAACGTAGTTGGAGAGTTGCTAAAGATGTTTTTAATGATGAACATTATGTACCAGACGCAGATGTACAAGAACTAGCAAAAAGGTTTAATGAATTTCAAGAAACTCCTATGACAAGATTGTTAACATCTTCTAAACATGCGGCTGAGGCGATAATGGATGTAATGAATAATTACAGCGGATCTGACCTGGATATAGATAGTGCTACTAAAGTATCTAAATTACTTAAAGATGTTAGTGGTATTATAAAGTCATTAGATCTCGCTATGAAACAAGCAAAGGCTGAACAAGCTGAAACTGGAAGAGTTAAAGGCGGAGGTGTTATAGGCCTTTATGAAAATCCTAAATAATTATGGTAGATTTCAATAAACATATTAATAATTCAATTAAGTTCAGTCCTGCTGCAGAGTTTTTTAAAAAACATAAATGTTATACTTTAGCTCCTAGGGGAACTACAGATTATAATAGTTATTGGGATCAAGAAACAGAGAGATGTTTACATGGATATACTGCACCTGATGGTGATTATATAACAGGATATCATTATTTCTATCTTAATTATAGCCCTATTATGCGAATAGATCAAACAGAATATATTGATAGAGATGGAAATCATAGAATACGTAGAGAGCGTGTTTTGAATTTTCCAACTTTTTGGGACTATGATTATTATTACTTTAATGCTATAGAAGAAGCTGTAGCATCTGGTAAACATATGGCTGTATTAAAAAGTCGTGCTCGTGGATACTCCTTTAAAGGTGCATCAATGCTTGTACGTAATTATGAATTGATACCTGGATCTAAAAACTTTGCAGTAGCATCTGAACAAAAGTTCCTTATCGGAGACGGTCTTTTAACAAAGGCTTGGTAGATAATGGACTTTATAGATAAAAATACAGCATGGGCTAAACAACGTTTAGTATCAACACGTATGGAAAGAGTTGCTGGCTATAAAGTAACTGATGAATTTGGTAAACAAACTGAACAAGGTTACATGTCATCTATAACAGGTATAACTCTTAAGAATGATCCTGAACGTATTCGTGGTACTCGTGCAAAACTTGTGTTATGGGAGGAAGGAGGTAAATTTCCGAATCTTCTTGATGCATGGCGCATTGAATAGCCTTCTGTAGAACTCGATGATGGTTTTGCATTTGGACTTTAGGTTGCTTTTGGTACCGGCGGTACAGAAGGTGCGAGTTTTGCAGGACTAAAAGAATTGTTCTATAAGCCTGAAGCATACAACGTATTATCATTTCCAAATATATGGGATGATAATGCTGAAGAAACTAAATGTGGATTTTTTGTTCCGTCTTGGAGTAATCTTGAATCATATGACGCAGATGGCAATCCTCAATATATGGATAAAGATGGCAATAGTCTACGAGACAAAGCTATCGAGAATCTAATAGAATAGCGCAATAAGATTAAAGACGGAGGAGCATCACAACAATCCATAGATAGATTTATATCTGAAAGACCTATTAAACCAAGAGAAGCTGTACTTGAAATTGGTAAGAATATATTCCCAAGAAAACTATTATTAGATCAATTAACTAGATTACGTACAAATACTAAACTACGTAATATGAAACATATAGTAGACCTTAATTGGGATGGTAATGGATAGATAACTGCAACAGAAAAGAAAACAGGAGATATTACAGAATACCCATTAAAGAAAGGAGATAAGCCACATGGATCTATAGTTATATGGGAATATCCTGTAAAAGATCCACCGTTTGGATTATATATCGGAGGATGTGACCCATACGACCACGATGATTCATTTACGAATTCATTGGGATCGGTATTTATATTTAAACGTGTAAAAGCAGGAGAAGCTTGGACAGACGTAATAGTAGCTGAATATTCAGGAAGACCTGATACAGCAGAAGAATATTACGAGAATGTAAGAAAACTTCTAGTGTTTTATAATGCTAGATTGTTATTTGAGAATGAACGTAAAGGTATATATCCTTACTTCACAAATAAACACTGTGACTACTTACTCGCAGATTAGCCCGACAAGATTATATCAGAAGTCTTTAAGGACAGTAAAGTACAAAGACGTAAAGGATGTCATATGACAAAAGCTATTAGAGCTTATGGAGAAGGTTTAATATTAGAATGGTTACTTGAAGAATATGAACCAGGACATCCCAATGTAGAGAGAATATACAGTGAGCCTTTAATTGAAGAACTCATAGAAAATGATGGTGTTAAAAACGTGGATAGAGTCATAGCACTATGTATGGTTATGATATATAGAGAAGAGTTATATCAAATAAAGGTTAGTAAATCACAAGAATAGAATAAATAGGTTGAACTTTTTGATATGCCGTTATTTAGCCAATAGTGGTTTCAAGATAACAGTGTACAAGATGACATACCGCTATTTAGTTTTTAACAATGGTAAGAGTAGAAGATAATTTATATAATGCTACATTCCCACAACAGAAATTACCTCTATCAAAGAAGAATGAAGATTGGCAACACGGTTGTGTAAACTACATTATTGGAGAAGGTAATGTAGTATCTGGCGGAATGCATAAAACACAGTTTGGAGAGCTACAAACCTATTATAACCTATATAATAGTATTTTTGACGAGAAAGACTTTAAACGAATAACGAACCCATTTAAAGTTGATGATGGATTTCCGGCTACTCCTCAAGATTTTAATATAATACGTCCTAAGATAGATTTATTAATAGGAGAAGAAACAAAAAGACCTATGAATTTTAGAGTAGTTAGAACGTCTTAGGAAGCTGCTTCAGATCTGATGGAAAAAGAAAAAGAATTATTGTCGCAATACATGATGGCAGCAATAACTTCTAAGTTAGGTCCAGAAGAACAGTAGAAATTTCAGCAGTAGTTATAGAGTGGAGAAATAATGCCTCCAGAAGCTATTGCTAAATATATGGACAGTTCGTATAAAGATATTGTTGAAAATACAGCATATCATACTTTGACGTATTTAAGAGAAAAATTAAATATAGACAATGAATTCATAAAAGGTTGGAAGGATGCTTTAATATCTGGAAATGAAATATATTATGTAGGTGTTCAAAATGGAGAACCTTATATGGAAAGAGTAAATCCTTTGTTTTTTTCATACGATAAAAGTCCAGATCTTGAATTCATAGAAGATGGTTCGTGGTGTTGCCGTAAAATGAGACTTCCAGTAACAGAAGTTTATGATAGATATTACGATAAACTTACTGAAAAAGATTTAAACAAATTGAATGAAATGATGACAGGAAAGCCTATGAATGATGTTGGTGAAAAAGATCCTGTTGATAATTTTAGTGGGATAAAATTACATATATATGATAATCCTGTTTATGATCAAAAAAACAGATATTGTATTAATGTATGGCATTGTTGCTGGAAATCTTTTAAGAAAATATATTATGTTACTGTTTTAGATGAAACAGGAACTCCTCAGACATAGATAGTAGATGAAACATATAAGAAAGTTGGAAACGAAGTGTCTGTAGAACAAGATTGGGTAGTAGAAGTATGGGAAGGATATAGAGCAGGAAGTGATTTATATTTTGGAATACAACCACTTGAATATCAACATGTAAGTATAGATAATCCAAATAGCCAAAAATTACCGTACTGTGGATGTGTTTATAGTAATACTAATAGTAAACCGAGATCACTTGTTAGTATATTAAAGCCTTTACAATATATGTATATTGTATTATGGTATAGACTTGAATTAGCAATAGCTCGTGATAAAGGTAAGGTTATAAACATGGATATCACACAGATACCTAAGTCTATGAATATTACACCAGATAGGTGGATGCATTATCTTTCTAGTGTAGGTGTTAACTTTATAAACCCGTATGATGAATCTTGGAACGTACCTGGACGAGAAGGAGGTAAGCCAGCACAATTCAATCAAATTACTGCATTAGATTTAACAATGTCGAATGTGATTGCAGAGTATATACAATTGATGGATAAAATAGAACAATTGGCTGGAACTATTTCAGGTATTACAGAACAACGTCAAGGAGCAATTAGTTCATCAGAATTAGTTGGAAATGTTGAAAGATCTGTTGTACAATCTTCACATATAACAGAGCCGTTATTTTGGGCACACGCTCAGTGTAAACGACATGTACTTAATATGTTGTTAAACACTGCAAAAGGTGCTTGGTAGCAAAGCGGAAAAAAGAGGTTATCATACGTATTTGATAATGGAGAACGTGCATTCTTAGATATAGCTTAGGATTTCTATTATGAAGATATGGATGTATTTGTAAGTGATACTTCTAAAGATCTTGAGAATATACAGAAACTTCAATAGCTTATATAGCCAGCTATGCAGAATGGTGCAAGTCTTCTTGAAGCTGCAGAAATACTCACAAACGATAACTTTAATATAATTAAACAGAAACTTGCAGCTATGCAGAAGAGACAGGAAGATCTTCAGCAGCAACAGCAAGAAGCAGAACAGGCTGCACAGCAGCAACTTCAGCAGATGCAGAATGAAGCTAAACAACAAGAGCTCATGTTACAGGAAGCACAAATGGATCTTGATAGATATAAGATAGATCAAGATAATGCTACCAAAATTACAGTAGCTGAAATATCTGCATATCGTGGTACTGAAGAAAAGGATGCTGATAATAACGGTATACCTGATCCAATCGAAATAGCCAAAGATGCTACTGCACAAATGAAGGTGCGTGAAGATGCTTATTCTAAGCGTTATGAATCTAAACAAAAGAAAGAGATAGAAGACGCTAAAATACAACTTGAGAGAGATAAAATGAAACATGAATCACAACTTCAAGAACAGAAAGATAAAGCGGCTATGGAAAGAGAATAGCTTAAAGCTAAAACTGCATTGAAGAATAAAACGGTTGGAGAGCATTAATTATGAAAGACATTAAAGATTTTCAAGAACGATATAACCGTTGGAAGAATGGTGAACGATATTGGGATATAAGGGGTATTGATTTACCTAAGTATGATACTGGAAAGAAGAATACAAATAATCAAGAATATGTATTTCAACGTCCAGATGGTACATATTATAGTTCTCCTACAAACGATGGTGCTTTTACTGAAGATGTAACTCCAGTATTAAAACGTAATTTATCTAATGCAGCTACTTGGGATTTTGTAGGTTCTAATACTAATAAAAGATACACTACTTAGTATACTGATGATGAACTTAGACAAATGGCATAGGATTAGTTTTAGAATTCTGAAATGATCCCTTGGGTTGATCGTGCTGGTAATAAACATAGAGATTTTAATGTAAAAGGTATTATACCAGTATCTATTCCTGGAGAGGCTGCCGATTTTGCATTTTAGACATTGTTTAATCCTTATCAAAAATACAGATTGCCTAATGATGGCGATGGATTTGTTAATTTTTTAAATGCGGCACCATTTATTAAATAGATACCAAAATTAACATATAATTTTATTGACAAACTTCCAATATTAGGAAAACAATTAATGGAGTATAAACCAAATACACTTAATAGATTAATAGGTTTGAATAATTCAGGATATGGTGATTTATTAACTAGTGGAATTGTTCGTGGAAATATGCATCCGAACGGCATTTTTACAACTAGATAGTTACATAAATATACTGAAAAATTAGCAGATAAACTTTCCGAATCAGATTTGCGTGCATTTTCATCACAATTCTTTGAAAGTGAACAACAATTTAATAGAATAAATGATGCATTAAAAAGTCTAATTAAACCCAGTAAAAGTATAATTTAGCAAAAAAACGTATCATTAGGAACATGGAAGGATTATGTTGATCGAACGAATAATATAAATCCTATATAGTTTTATAATGTTTTTTCTAAAAATGTTAGTAAAAATAAATGGTTAAGAAATTGGATGGAGTATGCTTCGAGAAATGTTGATCCAAAAACAACATCTATTTTAGATATAGAATGGCCTAATTTACCAACGTTTGCGACAGAAAAACAAGAGGTATTAAATTTACTAAAACAAAATGTTAGAAAAGGCTCATATGTAGGTGATTATGGAGTATAGATAAACAATGCGAATAAGTATGCTGTGCCGTTTACTGATGGAGGGCATTATGAAATACATCCAACAACAAAATATCCGATAGAATTAAGTAATCCTGATTTATCGGTATATGCCATGAGACGAGGCCTTTTATCAGGAAAACCATACATGGTGAAATTATCCAAAAAACAAATACAACAAGATCTTGATAGAATTAAAATCGGACTAAATCCTAAAAATCATGTTAGTAAAAAATCATTATTTTTAGGCCCCGTTCAAGATTAGAATATTTCATTTATTCCAATGACATAGATAATTAAAACAACTGAGTATGAAAAAGAAAAATAATTTTTACTCTTGGATGGATAAGATTGCTGATAAGAAGGCACAAGATTGGACAAAAGTTCCCATGAAACCTTTAGATCCAACATTAGTTGAAATGTAGATGTTAAATGATCCTCAATATAATTATGAGACGTTTTATAATCTAGAACCATTCATGGCTGAACGTATGTTACAAGCCGATCCATATGCACATTTTAGTGATATAGGTAAAACCATGTATCATCCTACTTTTTCAGATGAATCTGCTTTTAGTGGTTATGTTAACGATTTTAATCCGTTAGGTATAACAGGAGGACATTGGAATGAAACATTTACTGAATACACACCTAGTATGTCTTAGTTAGCTAATTATTGGAATTATAATGTAACTAGAGATTATTTAGATAATGCAGAAGATCATCCAGTAAAGATAAATATACCTAAATATGGCGGAGGAAAAATTGGAAGTTTTGTACATAGAATGGGTCCACTTATTTATCAAGGATTGGTAGCAAGAGGTGTTAAAAACATAGATGCTGCATATGCCAACCTAATGCGATAGATCGGTCATGAATCTGGATATGGAACATCTGGTATTTCTAGACAACATAACTATGGAGGTATAAAAATGCCTGGAAGTAATAATTATAGAAAATTTAATTCAGATAGAGATTTTGCAGATTATTACTTAAATTTAATGACAAGTAGATATCGTAATGCAATAGACGCAAAAGATCTAAACGGTTTTGTAAATGCGTTGGGTTCCAGAGGTTATTTTAGAGGACAAACTGCTGCACAATACTTAGGTAAATTAAATACATTGAAATCTTTAGATAGAGCAGTAGCACAAGATTTCGCCAATAGACGTGATTTCTATAACTAGACGATGGGAATACAACCAAATCCTGAAACAAATGAACCGGAGTTTGTACAACCTGTTCTTAAACAACAACAACCTATAGAAGTACCATATTTAGATCCGTAGAAATTAGGAACTCTAACATTTCCAGTAAATCAACCTATGATGAATATGCATACAGTTTTACCACAACTTAAACCTATGTCATATCCAAATTTTGAACCAAACGAATCTTTTGATCACGGTAAATCAGGCATACATATAAATCCTGCGAATCGTGGAAAATTTAATGCTACAAAGAAAAGGACAGGTAAAACTACTAAAGAATTAACACATTCAAAGAACCCACTTACTAGAAAACGTGCCATATTTGCATTAAATGCAAGTAAGTGGAATAAGAAATAATACGCTGAATGAACAGCGAATAAAATAAGTTAAACGAATTATTATAATAATTTATGACAAAAGATACTACAAATCCAACTGCATTTGATAGTTTGTTAAGTGATGTATACGGCAATCCGGAAGGAGCTGCCGCAGTATCTAACATGGATGCACAGAACGAATTTACAGATCCAGTTGTGGATAATACGAAACCAACAGATGAACCTGTTGAGGAACCAAAAGCGGATGATACTAAGCCGTCTAATAATGACGATGATAGTTAGATTCCACAAGATGTTTTAGATAGAATGAACAACAACTCAAACGATAAACCGACTGAGAACAATTCTGATGATACTAATGATAATACTAATACAGATCCATCAGAAGATCAGCTTATTGAAGCTCAATAGGTTGGTGCACTCTTCGACGCAATTGGTCAATCGTTTGGGTGGAATATGGATGATATAGATGAAAAAGATCGTCCTTTGACTGTTGAAAATCTTACAGATTATATGAGAGATGTCGTGAGACAGAATTCAAAACCTGTATATGCAGATGAGCGTATAGAGAAGCTTGATGAATATGTAAAAAACGGCGGACGATTTGAAGATTTTTATAGTAAGCAGCAGGAGTAGATTTCATATGATAATATTGATATGGAAGATGAGGCTAATCAAAAAGCAATAGTAAGTGAACTTCTTAAATATAGTGGATATACAGATGAATAGATTAAAAATAAAATATCCAGATATGAAGATGCTGATATGCTTGAAGAGGAGTCTGAAGATGCTCTCGAGAGACTTAAACAGATAAGACAGAAACAGATTGAATATAGCGAGCAGCAACAGGCTGAATATATAAAACAGCAAGAGGAGCAGTCTCGCAAATTTTACATGGATTGCACATCAGAAATTAATTCTCTTACAAACATTAGAGGTGTATAGATACCGAAAGAAGACCGTGCAAAACTGATTGATTATATCTTCAACGTAGATCAAGACGGAATATCAAAGTTTCAGAAAGATTATAACAATCAGGATAAGTTTATAACCAATCTTATAACTACTGCTTATATGACGATGAAAGGCGATTCTTTTATATCTACAGCCAAAAAAGATGGCGAATCATCTGCAACAGAAAAACTTAGAAAAATATTAAGGCATTCAAGTAGAAATCATTCTACATATAATGCTGATGAAAAACCAAAATCAGTCATAGATCTTGCGTCGAGATTCTTTTGACAATCAAGTTAAATACAATAAAATAATATGAATAACAATTTGCTTAATAGTCTCCAGTTGTATCGCGGTAAGCGTTTTAGCGACCTGGTAGATGAAAATATGATTTCTAACGCTTTGCTGACAAATCCTCATCAGGTATCAGGTCTCCTTTCACTTGTATTTGGTACAAAGGACGATGGTGTATCTACAGCACTTGATCTTATTACTGGAGGTCTCGGCAAGACAATGATTATTGAAAACCGCGAGTATGAGTGGTCTGTAATGGTTGACGCTGACCATGCAGTAAATATTATGTGGGCCAAGTGTAATGGCGCTACTGTAACTGCAGATGCTGCAGCTGGTCTTAATGGTGAGCCTATTTATATCGCTCTTGAGGAGCGTTGGTTCGGCACCGGTGCAATTCTTGCATTTGATGATATTAATTTCCAGGTACGTGTAAGTGGTACTCCGTATCAGGATGGCAACGCTTGGGTATATGAGTGTTATGTAGCAGAAGGTTTTGCTGGCTCTTATATTCCTGGTATTTATCTCCAGCCTGGTCGTCAGGTAGATCGTATTGGTTCTGCTTATGAGGAGTACAGTGATGAGGCAGATATCATCAACTA
>ULYQ01015665.1_pt1 | contig 56409 bp, 47 predicted proteins | sample 1962271 | NCBI WGS metagenome assembly ULYQ01 (sample SAMEA4835865, study PRJEB28245) | human gut metagenome | biome: gut microbiome; material: fecal sample | place: Denmark | collected 2008
TGTTTTATAAAAAACGTGTAATCTTTTTACATCTGCAAAGTTAACATTTTAATTTGTCACGACAAAGCATCGAAACGTTTTTTTATGTTTCCTTTACCTTACTGTATCATTACTTTCTGATTTTGTAATATTTACTTTACAAAAGTATTAGTATGCTAACCGTCCGTACGGCATACGCCTGACTTTGTACAGCCGGACAACACAATATTAACAAGCAATGTGCGTTATGATTATATAATAATGTATATGGCAATAAGTATGGATATCGTATGCTCTACCGACTGCTGCTACGTCATGCAGACCGGAATAATGCTCACCTCGCTGTTCGAGAACAACCGCGAGGCAGACATTCGTGTGCATGTGCTGCACAACGGCATCGACAGCAACAGCATCACGCTGATTGAGCGAATAGCAAGCGATTACGGGCAGAAGATAACGTTCTGCCATGTTGACGAGACTCTTTGCAGCGCTTTTCCTATAGGCCGCGACGGGCAAAACACTCATGTAGGCACGTCGTACGCTACATACTATCGTCTCTTTCTAAGCGAACTGCTGCCCAAAGACATCAGCCGCGTGATATATCTCGACGGCGATATAATCGTCATGGACAGCCTCAACGATTTGTGGGCTACAGATATGCACGACAAGGCCATTGCCGCCGTACCCGACAGTTACAACAACAAGATTGAGCATTACAACCGTCTGCATTATCCGCAGCCGTTGGGCTACTTCAACGCCGGAGTGCTGCTCATCAATCTGGATTATTGGCGCACTAACAATGTTGTCAGCGCCTTCTGCCAATACGCTTCAGCCAATCCCGACTCTCTATATTGCCACGACCAGGACATTCTGAACTACGTTTTCCGTGAGTCAAAGATTACTCTTCCGTTGAGATACAATATGCTCAACGAGTATTGGTTTCAAACCCGCCACTCAGTTGTGTCATGGGAGTTTGACAATCAAATGCTTTACGGTCAGCAGCATCCCGCTATCATACACTTCACGGGGCTGCCTAAGCCATGGTTCAGCAACTGCCGTCATCCTATGAAGCCTGAATTTGAACACTACCGTGCCATGACACCGTGGCGTGATGTAAAAGAGCGGAAATGGTGGACACTAAAATATTGTTTAGAGAAAATGGCTGTAATAACTGTTGTGGCACTCGGAATGCGCCCGCAAGAATACATTGACGAAAACAAATACATAAGACTATGAAGATATTGTTGGTAGGCGAGTCGAGCATGTTGCACAACACACTTAAGAAAGGACTCACTGAACGGGGCCATAATGTCACTCTGATGTCCGACGGCAACGACTGGCACGACTCACCGCGCGATATTGACCTGCGCCGTAATATGCGATGGGGCAAACTGAGCGGACTGAAAGTGCTGTGGAACATATTCTCCAATCTTCCGAGAGTATGCGGCAACGACATCGTCCAACTCCATAACTACACTTTCGTGCCATTATTAGGCGGATGGAACAGAATTATGTTCTGGTTCTTGAAACTTACCAACAAACGTATCATAAAAGGATGTTTCGCCGACGACCCGTTTCTGTTTGAACGGCAAGCGGCAGGAGTTCCAACCTATTCCGATACCTATTGGAACAATAAGCCACAGAATATGGAAGCCAACCGACAACGCATATTTGAGCACACACGCCCGCAATTCATACGTTGCTGGCACGATGTGGCATACAATTCGGACGCTCTTGTGGCTTGCCTGTACGAGTATTGGCTCTGTTATAATACGCCACGGTTTGCCAAACGGCTGCATTACATTCCGCTACCGATGGAGATTCCACATGAGTCAAGCGCAAGAATCAAGGGAATGGGGCGCACTATAAAAGTACTTGTAGGCATACAGCCCAAGCGCGACTACCTGAAGGGCGCCATGCGCATAGCCTCTTTCGTGGAGTCTGTAGCCCGTCGACATCCAGGCAAAATAGAGATTAAGTATGTCGAGGGCGTGCCTTATGATGAATATATGCACATGCTCGACGAGGCAGACGTGCTTGTCGACCAGCTCTACAGCTATACTCCCTCAATGAATTCGCTCGCGGCTATGGCTCGGGGCACAGTTGTCATTGGCGGAGGCGAAAACGATTATTACAATTTTATAGGCGAACCCAAACTACGCCCTATAATAAATGTACGCCCCGACATCAGCGACAGCGAGAACGAAGCAATGATTGAACGTGCCTTCTTCACCGAAGGACAGCTTCAACGAATGTCGCGCCAGAGCATTGAATTCACAAGAAAATACCACGACTACCGCCGTGTGGCAGAGCAGTACGAAAAGATGTACCGCTCGTTATAACATCTACTGTCATTTACGTATGAAAGACAAAGTGCTGAATATAATAAAGAGTATTAAGTTCTTCAATTGCTGGTCTCTTTTTTATGCCGTAATATTGTTTATTGCAGCAATATATAATTATGTGTACAATTTTCAGTATTATAGCTTTGCCGATGTATTCATCAACTATCAAGGTGGTTTTGTACGCCGTGGTTTAATGGGCGAAATGCTGTATCGGCTACACGGATTGGGTTTCGATCCGCTGCATACAGCATTGTTGTTGTGCCTTGTCGCCTATTTGACAATAGTAATATTTATGGTGAATGGATTCAAACGCCGGGGCTATTCTTTAGGATTGTTATGTGTGTCGTTCTTGATTGGCGGAGTAGGAATATTCGGATTAAGCTTTTTCCGTCGTGATTTCATCGAACTGTGTATTCTGCTTATAATTGTAAAGTCGTGGACGAAAGTGGATTTTCGGCTTTGGCTGGTGCTTGCCAATACTCTTACAGTCATCGCTATATTGCTGCATGAACCTTATGCATTCTACGGTCTGCCAATAGTTATGCTATTGACATACTTGCGAACCTACAAACTGAATAAGTCATTGTTTTGTTGGATTCCTTCGTTTGCAGCCTTCCTGCTATGTCTGAAATATTCGGGCAATACCGAAGTGTATGCAGCCATAATGCAAAGCATAAAACCTTATGCCGACTATCACAACGTCATAGAGTTTTTCACCTTCGACAGTTTGAGTGTAATGCGAATGCACCTGCATTATAACTTCTTTGCTGTCCTCAACTATTTGCCGACAATTATCGGCAGCATCGGCAGTATATTAGTAACGCTTTATTTTGGAGCCAACGCCACGTCGCAATATACAAATTCGTGCGTCTCGCCCCAAGAACGTACCAACTATTTTGCACTATTGTCATTCTTGATGCTGTGTCAAATACCGATGTTTACGGTTCTTTCGACTGATTTCACTCGTACTTGCATATATGCTTCCATATCTGCATATATAGTTTTCTTTAGTCTGGATGCCGAATCGTGTACGAGGCTGCTGCCGAGGTGGTATCGTAATTTGGCAGAAAGCTTGTTGACAACAATGAACCGCATAGTTCCACCAACCCGTTTAAAGATATTCGCCATAGCCCTTTTTATCGGAACAGTTCAGCACAATGGTCAAGGCACACTTGGACTATTCCGAGATTCTGAATTCGGCAATACGTATATGGTGTTGTATAAGATGGCGCATTTGTTTATTGCAGGCTGCTAATGAGTTCCACCCATTTGCACATTATGTTGTCCTTTGTATATTTTCGTGCAGCAATTCTGGCGTTATTGCCATATTCCCAGCGTAGCTTTTCTGAATCCATCATTTCAAGAATAGCATTTATCATAGCCTCCCTGTCACCTTGACGAACAAGTATTCCGTTATATCTGTTTGTCACTATGTCGGAAGCACCATATATATAGTCGGTCACCACAGATGGCAGTCCGCACGCTTGCGCTTCAACGAGTGCTATGCCTTGACCTTCAAAACGCGAAGGCATGATATGCAAGCTGTATTGCGGATACATTTCCATTATGTTGTCCGAACGCCCACATAAGGTAATATAGTCATCAAGTCCCAGACGGTTGATTTTCAACTGCAAGTAGCTATACTGAGAACCAGTTCCATATATATCGAGATGCCAGTCAGGAAATTCATGTGCTATAGTTTGCCAGCAGTCAATAAGAACATCAAAACCTTTTTGGTATTCAAGCCGCCCAACTGCAATACACCGCTTTCTGTAATAATCTTGTACGTAGCTATGCGGCAGTTCTATGAAATTTGGAATAATCTGTACTCTCTTTGCATTACGAAAGTGCGTAGCATCTCCTTTAGTCAGACAGACAACCGCATCAGCTTGTCTCTCCATAAAGCCAAACAACTTTTGAAAAGGATTGAAAGGACGTGCCAAATGCGACTCATATACACGTTTAGCTTTAGTGCGACACAATGGAAGCAATAACGCACCTAAAGTCGTAGTAAAGAAAACAATATTCGGACGGAGTCTTTTTACAGTTTTATTCATACGTTTTGCTGCAATGGCAAGAGTCGACACACGACTGACAAAAGTAGAAACCCTCCACTTACCTTTCTTGGCAAACGGTACTTCCAATTTTATTATCTCAACGCTTTTATCTATACAGTAAAGCATCGGACGTTTGTCGCTGTATACGGATATAATGCTCACCTTATGATTGTATTGAGAAGCTAAAGTGTTAGCTTTCTGTGCAACGATACGTTCAACCCCACCATTTTCGGAAAAATCTTCAACTACGTATACAATATTCATAATTGTTACTTGAGTTTTATTCGTAAAATGTATTTAATCGTATTCCAACGGAACAGCATCTTTTGCACAACAGAGTATTTGCTTTTGCTGCCGTTGCATGAAATTGTATGCTTATGTCGTCTGAAGAATATAAGTTTGTCACTTATAAACCCAACAGAAAAGCAGAATGCAGCCACATTGCCAATCCATATATCATGCATAGGCGCATTCTTCGGAAACGGTATTGCTTTTTCAAGCACCTTGCGCTTGAATGCCATGCAGCAACCGGAATAGCCATTATGACATATAAGGTTATACAACCGTCCTTGCCTTACATTAAGCATATTGTACATTGACGTGTTTATGACGTTAAGTTTCTCATCGGTTACAACAGCATCACTCACCACGCAGTCGCTCTTTTTCAATGCATTCATGCACACTTTCACCTTATCTCTCACCCATACATCGTCCTGGTCAGCCAAGAATATAAAGTCGCCTTTGGCATGTCGTAGCGCATTCTCGAAGTTAAGCGTAGGCGAATTGCGGTGCGGACCGTCTACAATACGGATGCGGTTGTCGGCAAAGCCACGCACCACACCCAATGTATTGTCAGTCGATCCGTCATCACTCACCACCACTTCATCGTCACTTGAGAGTTGCGACAGTATGGAAGCAAGTTGCTCACCTATGTATTTCTCACCGTTATAGGTGGCTATACACACTGTTATCATGATTACAGTATTAATGTAACGTTAGTTGACAATGGCTATCTTGCACACCACTCCTTTGCCACCATCCTGCATAGCGGTTTCTACCATATACACACCGCTTGCCACACGCTTGCCTTTAAGGTCACGTCCGTTCCATCTGTACGTACCACCTGTACTGCGTCCACTGTTTACCAAAACACCATTTGACGTAACTATTTTCACATCGGCATCAAAACTCAGTCCGACAATAGTTACGTCACCGGTATAATCAGGTGTAACAGGGTTAGGATATGCATATACATTATCTTTATCCATAGCCTCAGCCGGTTGCGTAGCATCACTTGCATACGAACACAATCCATTGTCTGTAGCAAAATACACTATATTAGAATTCTGATCTACAAGTATATCATTCACAACGTTCGACAACAAAGATGAGTTATTAACAGTAAAATGCTGCACCATAGTATTACAGTCGGCACTTATAAGAAACACACCGTCAGATGTACCTATCCATTTTCTATTAGCTCCATCAGCTCTCACGCAACGTATTTCAACATTCGTAAGCAAGTAGTCAGCAAGGTCAGTGCCATCATTACGCGGCACCTTATGCTGTGTCACCCTACCATTCTGCACGTCAGCGGGAGTGAGATATAGCGGTCCTGTTGATGTACTAAGCCAAATATTTCCTTCTTTATCCTCACTTACACTATGTATATTGTTAGGAATTACAGGCGTTTCGTCTTCATTGACATACGTAGGACCACATACAGAGTTCAAGGTCTCCGTACGGTAGTCGTATGCATAAAGACGCGTGTCTTGGTAATAGTTGTTGACAAACCACATCTTTCCGTTTGTCGGACTAACGAACATACCGGTAAGATTCCATTTGTAGTCATCCTCCACCTCTGGATGTCTGTACGTAATCCATTCACCTTCCTTTGTTATTTGCACAATAGGTGATGTCGCCATACTGTTAAGCAACCACAGATTTCCGTCTGTATCATACTTAAGAGATGTGACGAGTGTATAATCATCCGAGTTTACCCCCGATTCCAATACACTGTTCTGACGTCCGAAATGATGTATGAATTCTCCGTCTTGAAATTCGTATACACCGCCTTTTCCTCCTACCATTACATGACCTTCTTTATTCGGGTCGAAGTCCATACATAGCAAGTCAATATATCTATGACCTATCGTTTGCGATGTGGGCTGCTCAAATTCGCTCCAATTCTGACCATTCCATACATGAACTTCGCCCCCATAGCCTCCATCGCGTTCTTGCGACCATACTCCCGCAACACTATACAGCTTCCCCCCGTGCATATACAGGCGATAGAAACGATTGGAGGCGGGGCCTTCGGGCAGCACGCCCTCGGTCTTGTATGTGCGTGTGCCGTCATCGGCGAGGGTATAGCAAGCCAGACGTCCGGCATCGTTGCGTGTCCACCACAGTCCGGTTGAGGCATCGCGCACGTTAAGACGGTTGTCTGCGAGGGCTGTGTATCCGCCCACACGCTGCCATCGGTTCTTGTCGAGGAGATTGTCGGTGAGGAGTCCGCGCCATGTGCCTTGTGCTTTCGACACCGCATACAGATAGCCATCCTTGACATATGAATGGTCAACGGCAAAACCCAACTGGTATGTGTCGGCGATTACGCCCTTCTTGGCGTCAAGCTTCATCACCCCCACCCCAATCGACATATAAGCACAATGTCCGTTGATGTAGATATGATTGATGGCTTTGTCGCTCACGGTTTCGGACATATAGAGTCCGGGCACATTAGTGATGTCGCCTGCAGTAGACACAAGGTCGATGTTGCCGTCGCTGTATGCCACAACGAGGCGCTTTGCCTGCTGCGACCATGCTATATGGTTGATTTCAATGCCTGCCAATCCTGTGGTCTTATTGAAGACTGTCATCTCGCCTGTTGCATTGTTGTAGGCGAACAGACTGCCCGAAGCGAGTGCGAAGCATACATCGCCAGCAGGCGAAATCTCAGTCAGGTTGGCGTAGCTGGGATACACCTGCCATGTGCCAACAGCCAAGCCGAAGGCATAAAACACGGTAGATATATATATAAATAATGTAAGAATGTATTTGCGCATTGTCGGTTGTTTTATATATACTATTAACTCTTAAAAGGCTTATTTATTGCCTTAAAGGACTACCTTTATATCTATTGTTTCGGATAAAATTCCTAACTTTGCATCATAAATGACTAAAACAAACAATAAATAAACCATAATGAACAAGAAACATCTATTTTCTATGCTTATTGCGCTGGCGTTGTGCGTCACCGCAATGGGACGTCATTACGAACCTGTCGACTATGTGAGCACACTTGTCGGAACACAGTCGTCGTATGCTATTTCTACCGGCAATACCTATCCTGCCGTTTGTATGCCATGGGGCATGAACTTCTGGACTCCGCAGACGGGAAAGATGGGCGACGGATGGACCTATACCTATACAGCCGACAAGCTGCGCGGATTCAAGCAGACTCATCAGCCCAGTCCATGGATTAACGACTACGGACAGTTCACAATTATGCCCGAAACGGGCGAAGCCCCAATATTCGACGAAGAGAAGCGTGCTTCGTGGTTCTCGCACAAGGCCGAGGTGGCTACACCTTATTATTATCGTGCTTATCTTGCCGACTACGACGTAGTGACCGAGCTTGCTCCTACCGAGCGCGCTGCCATCATGCGCATCACCTTCCCCGAGAGCAAGAGCTATGTAGTAGTTGACGCTTTCGACAAGGGTTCGTATGTCAAGATTATGCCGAAGGAACGCATGATTGTTGGTTATACAACAAAGAATTCGGGTGGCGTACCGCAAAACTTCAAGAACTATTTTGTGATGAAGTTTGACAAGGACTTCACCTATACCGCTGCCGTTACAGACGGACGCATCAATACGGCTGACATCAAGGCTGAATGCAATCATGCCGGTGGCATCGTAGGCTTCAAGACAAGCCGTGGCGAGCAGGTGAACGTGCGCATTGCATCATCGTTCATCTCTGAGGAGCAGGCTATTGAGAACCTTAAGGAGCTTGGCTCTGACTCGTTCGACGAGGTAAAGGCACGTGGTCGCAAGACATGGAACGATGTCCTGGGCCGTATCGAGGTGAAGTCGGACGACATCGACCATCTGCGCACATTCTATTCATGCCTCTATCGTTCGGTGCTCTTCCCTCGCTCGTTCTACGAGAAGAACGCCAAGGGCGAAATCGTACACTACAGTCCGTACAATGGCGAGGTATTGCCAGGATATATGTTCACCGACACTGGCTTCTGGGACACCTTCCGCTGCCTCTTCCCTCTGCTCAACGTGATGTATCCGTCGATGAACGAGAAGATGCAGGCAGGACTGGTCAATGCATATAAGGAGAGCGGATTCCTGCCTGAATGGGCTTCGCCGGGCCATCGTGGCTGCATGGTGGGCAACAATTCGGCTTCTATCGTGGCTGATGCTTATCTGTGCGGACTCAAGAACTACGACGCCGAGACTCTGTGGAAGGCTGTAGTGCATGGCGCCAGTGCCGTACATCCTACCGTAAGCTCTACCGGCCGACTTGGTTATGAATACTACAACAAGCTGGGTTATGTGCCGTACGACGTGAAGATTAACGAGAACGTGGCGCGTACGCTTGAATATGCTTACGACGACTGGTGCATATACGAGTTCGGCAAGGCGCTGGGCAAGTCGAAGAAGGAGCTGGAACCGTTCCGCAAGCGTGCCTTCAACTATCGCAACGTGTTCGACAGCGAGAGCAAACTGATGCGCGGCAGACTGAAGAACGGCAAGTTCCAGAGTCCTTTCTCGCCGCTTAAGTGGGGCGACGCCTTCACCGAGGGCAACGCATGGCACTATACATGGTCGGTATTCCACGACCCTGCTGGCCTCATCCAACTGATGGGTGGCAAGCAGACATTCAACAACATGCTCGACTCGGTGTTCAATGTTCCGCCACTCTTCGACGACTCTTACTACGGCAGCGTTATACACGAGATACGCGAGATGCAGATTATGAATATGGGCAACTACGCCCACGGCAACCAGCCCGTCCAGCACATGATTTATCTGTATGGCTATTCGGGCGAGCCGTGGAAGACGCAGTACTGGATTCGCCAGACCATGCAGCGCATGTACAACGCCAATCCCGACGGCTATTGCGGCGACGAGGACAACGGTCAGACTTCGGCATGGTACGTATTCTCGGCTATGGGCTTCTATCCTGTATGTCCGGGAGCTGGCGAATATGTGCTCGGTGCTCCTTATTTCGACGAGATGACACTGCATTTGGAGAATGGTCGCACAGTCAGCATCAAGGCCAATGGCAACACCGACGACAATTGCTATGTCAACACTCTTACACTCAACGGTCAGCCCTACTCCAAGAACTACATCAAGCGTACTGATCTCATGCAGGGTGCACAGTTCGTCTACACCATGTCGCCTACTCCCAACTACAGTCGCGGCACTGCCGAGAGCGACGCTCCCTACTCGTTCTCGAAGATTAAGTAAATGGGACTGTCCGCAATTTGAACCCTCAACATTCAAAAGAAATTCTTTTGCACTTCATACGTTGCACGTTTGCACTTCAAATGTAGTCCTTTTGCACTTCAAAAGGACTACATTATTTTATGTAATACACTGGAATGAATAAGGCACAAAAAAAAGTGCGTTCAACTCGTATATGCAACTACGATTGAACGCACTTTATTTGTTTTATCTGAAAATAGAACAAGTCTATTTCGAAAGGTCTATATGTAAAATCTCGCTTTTCCTTACTTGCGAACCTTAGCGTAACGGCTCATGAACTTGTCTACGCGACCGGCTGTATCGACGAGCTTGCTCTTACCAGTATAGAACGGGTGAGATGTGCTTGAGATTTCGACTTTTACCACCGGGTAAGTTTCGCCTTCAAATTCTACTGTCTCTGTAGTCTTGCATGTAGACTTTGTAAGGAACATATCGCCGTTGGACATATCCTTAAATACGACGGGGCGATAGTTTTCTGGATGAATTCCCTTCTTCATTTTGATTTTATTGTTATATTGTTAATAAAAAATTCGCTTAATATAAGCATTAGCGGCTGCAAAGGTACGAGTTTTTTTGCTCACTGCCAAATTTTATCGACATTTCTTTGCTGTTTACTTTCAAGTGTCTCAGCTATTTAGAAGCTGTACGTGATATTCAGCATGCCGCTTGTACCGAATGCGTAAAACTTGCGCGGGTTCTTTGCGAAGTTATACAGCGATGCTCCGCTTGCATCTGTGTTGGGCTGACGCACGTCGTAGTTGCTCTCGTAGCCGCCAGTGCAGATGTTGCGGTTGTTGGTGAGGTTGGTTATGCTGAGGTTGATATTCAGCAGTCCGCGCATTACACGTGCAGAGCGTCCTATCGAGCAGTTGAGCATAAATCCGCCCTTACCCTTCGCCTGTTCCATACTCTCGCCGTTGGCTATCCGCTGCAAGCGATTGTATGTCGAGTAGTCGAGGTATATGCGGTCATAGTAGTTGCAATCTACGCCTACAGTCCATCCGCGCTGATGATAGTTGACACCGAGGCTTGCCGCTGTGAGCGGAGTGCCAGCCTCGTGCATGTCCTTGCTGAGCAGTACGTCGTCGTTGTATGTGCCGTGGCATGCAAACATGTAGCGCGAGAGGGCATTGTCGGTTGTCTGTGCCTCGCTTATGGTGCCTACCAGCTTCATGTCGAGAGTCTTGCAGATGTCAAACTTCAGTCCTGCCTCCAGTCCGTAATACTTCTTCTTGAGTCCGGTTATTGAGTTGTACACCAGTTCGTTGGTGTTGTCCATGTAGAAGCTCTGCCAGTCGGAAGCGTCCTTCACGTACGAGTAGTAGCCGTTAATGTTGGCATGCAGCCACGAGCCGTTGTACATATAGCCTACCTCTGTACTGAACACCTTCTCGTTCTTCAGATTGACAGCGATGTCGTTGTTCACCTCAGGCGAAGCAAATACAGCTGCAGCCTGTGGTGCGCGCTGCTCATAGCCCATACCGAATATCAGCGTATGTCCGCATCCCATATCGAGTGACGATCCGAACTTCAGTCCACCATCGAAGAAGCCCTTTGTACGGCTCTTGCCGAATGAGTTGTCGGCAGCCATACCGTTGCGCATCTTGCCGTCGCGCTGCATCGACTGATAGCCCATGCGTGCCGAGAGACTGTAGTGCAAGGGTCCGAAATCTTCAATATATGCGCCCCACACCTTAGCCTTGTTCATCAGTATGTTGTAATCGTAGCCCATACGGTCGCCCTTGCCCAATACGGCATCACGGTTGTTGAGGTCGTATTGCACCTTGTCCGAAGCAGCCGGATAATGAGCTATGGCATACGTATTTACGTTGTGCATCTGAGTGGCACCAAGCAGACTGTTTATGGTCTGATAGTGCATGCCCTTGTTTGTGGCTAAGTTGAATCCGGCGCGCAAGCTGCTCTTGTTCGTAAGGCGCTTGTCGAGAGTAGAGGCTATCGACACATTGAGGTTGTCGTTGTGGCGTGCCTCAAGCCAGTACATGGCATCGGTGCCCTGTGTTGCCACCTGCTCGTTAAACCAGTACATGCGCTCCCAGTCAAGCTGTCGGTTTGACTTGTCGGCAGCCCACTCCGTGCATGCCTTCTCCCATCGTGCCTTGGCATCGGCAGTATTGGCAGGGTCAGACGGGTTCCACACATTATATATCGAGCTTGGCATCTTCAGCCATGAGTCGGCATAAGGATTCTCACCGTTATAGTTCAATCGGGTGCAGCGATACCAAGCATATTGTCCCTGAAGCGACGTGCTCAGTCGTGTCTTTTCATTGATGTTCCAGTCCCATGTCAGCAATGCAGTAGGGGCAAACTCACGCACAACACGCGAGTTGCGCTTCTTGTCGTTGTAGTAGCCCCAATAAGGATTGTACTGACGGTCGTCGGCCAATTGGAAAGCCTCGTCGGTAGACGCACCATACTGTGCACGCTTCGACGGGCTGCCCCATGTGGCGAAAGCCAATGAGTGATTGTCGTTCAGCACTTTCTGCACACTGAGATAGTACGACAGCGATCTGAGCGGTGTTCCGTCTACATATCCCTGCTTAGCCCAGCGATATGACAGGGTTCCGGCAAATGCCCATCCATTCTCATTCAGTCCAGAGGCATACGAGTAGGCACCGCCCATAGTATAGTTGCGGTTTGCTCCGGTCCACTCTATGTGCTGTCCACGCTTCATGTCGGCAGCGCGAAAGTTGTAGTTGTTCGAGCCTCCCATTGCAGTCATGCCATAACCGAAGTCTTCAAACGGCAGCGACGAGTCGAAGTTCAGTCCTTGCACTCCAATGCCACCGATCGTAGGATAGCGGAACTGTCCCGTCTCAGCATTGTTCATCAGCACACCATTGATATACACCTCATTGTACATCGGGTTGTAGGCACGATATCTCAGGTGTGTCGGGGCGAAACGATAGCTCACCTCCGATGCAAATACGTTCTTGTTAGAGTTTACCATTGTCACGCCCTGCGGCATGTCGGCGTTCTGTCCGAGCTGCGACTCGGCAAATGTACAGGCAGCCTCCACCTCCAACCGACTGTGTTGGCCTATCGAGTCGGTATGCGTCTGTGCACATACCGGGGCACAGCACATTGCCAGCAGTGCTATATTTAGTTTCTTTTGCATCTTTGTTTTTATATTCAGTTTGTTTTTTTATTCATACAAAGTAAGACATTAAATTCCGAATGCGAAAATTATTCAGTATTTATTTGCCTTCCGTTCGACTTATCCCCTTTGTTTTCCGTCATTTGGGACAATTCCTCACTCCTAATTCCTAATTCCTAACTCCTAATTCCTAACTCTCTTCGTGTTCCTTCGTCACGTATCTCTGCCAGTAGGCAATGATGAGCGTTGTCAGGGGGAGAGCAATGATGAGTCCGATGAAGCCCAGCAGCGCACCCCACACAGAGAGCGAGAGCAGCAGAATAGCCGGATTCAGACCCATAGCCTTGCCCATAATCTTTGGCGTTACTATCATGTCGGTGATTATCTGCACCACGCAGAACAGTCCGACAGCCAGACCGAACACCACCCAGAAGTTCTGTCCGGTGTCAGCCGCTTTAAGCATGGCAAGAAAGGCGGTAGGAATGATGGCGAAGGTGTGCAGATAAGGCACCAGATCCATTACTCCGATGAGTATGCCCAGACCTATTGCCATAGGGAAATCCATTATGCTGAATCCGATGCAGAACATCACACCCATGCACAGCGCCACCAGACACTGACCGCGTATGTAGTTGTTGAGTTCGCGCTCCACGTCGCCTGCCAGCTCATGCCAAAAAGGTCGGTTCTTCTTGGGGAATATCTTTATCCAGTTGGAAGTAAGGAATTCGTAGTCGAGCAGAATGAAGAACATATATAATAAGGTGATGCACGATGCCACAATGCTCAATACTATGTTTGCCGTCTGTCCTATCACAGCAAACACCTTAGGCATACTGGTGCGTATAGCATCCTTGAAATCGTTGCTCTTGAAGAATCGCTCCACCTGTTCCTGGTTCTCTTCAATCCAGTTCTTCACGAGCGTTGTCAGGTCGTTGGTGTGCGTAGTCTGGTGGAGCCAGTGCATCAGAACCTCGTACAGTTTCTGAAACTGCCCTATCATGGGCGGAATGATGAAGTATATCATCATTCCCACCACGCCCAGCACTACCGCCATGGCTATGAGTATAGCCAGTGCGCGCACCTTGACATGCATGCGATACTGTATGAACTTCACCATCGGGTACATAAGATAGGCGAAAAGCCACGCTATGAAGAACGGCAGCAGCACGCTACTCAGATAGTTGGTCACGGCAAACACAGCCACTGTGATGAGCGAAATGGCCGTCCAACGTATGAATTTGTCAAATGTGATTTTCTGTTCCAACATATATAAAATGCGATTTCAATGGGTACAAAATTACGAATACGTTTTAAAAATTGCAAAGAAAGGGCTTCTTTTTTTGCCATTCTTGATTAATATAGCTATATTTGTCGCCAATATGGGGATATTGTATATAGTGCCCACTCCGGTGGGAAACATGGAGGACATGACAATGCGTGCCATCCGTATATTGAGAGAAGCCGACCTCGTGCTTGCTGAAGACACACGCACGTCGGGCATTCTGCTCAAGCATTTCGACATACAGAACCGTCTCATGTCGCATCATAAGTTCAACGAGCACGGCACCAGTGCCGCCATAGTGGAGCGTCTGAAGGCAGGAGAGACGATAGCTCTCATCAGCGACGCCGGCACTCCTGGCATCAGCGACCCGGGCTTCTTCCTTGCCCGCGAGGCTGCCAAGGCTGGCATCACGGTGCAGTGTCTGCCGGGTGCAACGGCTTTCGTACCTGCCATCGTCAGTTCCGGACTACCATGCGACCGCTTCTGCTTCGAAGGCTTCCTGCCGCAGAAGAAGGGACGCCAGACGCTTCTCGACGCCTTGCGCAGCGAGACGCGCACTATGATATTCTACGAGTCGCCCTACCGTCTGGTCAAGACATTGGAGCAGTTTGCCGAAGTATTCGGCGAGGAGCGCCAGGCCAGCGTATGCCGCGAGATATCCAAGCTGCACGAGGAGAGTGTACGCGGATCGCTCAAGGAGATAATAGCCCACTTCCAGCAGACAGAACCGCGTGGCGAGATAGTCATCGTGGTGGCAGGATGCGGCGAGGGCGAGATGTCGGCACTCAAGGCCCTGAAGGCGCAAGCCAAGGAGAAGAAGCCACGTCTCAGCAACAAGGAGCGATATGCCATGCGCGAAGCCGCTCCCGAAGAATTCAAGAAAAAGAAGTTTAGAGAAGAATAGAAATCTACAACATAAGAATAACAACCAAAACCTGACAAATATGAAAAACGTAAAATTTTTATTATTTGCATTGGCATTTGCCGCTTTCGCATCGTGCGGCAACAGTGAAAAGAAACAACCGGCAGAGAACGCCATCCAAAGCGATTCGCTGCAGCGTGTGATAACCCAGAAGGACAACGAAATCAACGACATGATGGAGACCTTCAACCAGATCCAGGAAGGTCTGCGCGAAATTGACGAGGCACAGAACCGTGTGAGTATCGTCAAGAACGGCGAGGGCGCCAACAAGCGCCGCCAGATTATCGAGAACATTCAGTTCATATCGAACACTATGAAGCAGAACCGCGCCCTCATCGAGAAGCTGCGCCAGCAGATGCGCGAATCGAGCGTCAAGGGCGAGCAGTTCCGCAAGACCATTGAAGACCTCGTAAGACAGATTGACGAGAAGGACAACGAGCTGAAGCAGCTGCGCGCCGAACTCGACGCCAAGGACATCCACATCGCCGAGCTCGACAAGACTGTAAACACACTCAACGACAACGTGTCGAGCCTCAAGACAGAGTCGTCGCAGAAGACTGAGACCATCAACGCTCAGGACAAGCAGCTCAACACAGCATGGTTCGTATTCGGCACCAAGAAGGAGCTGAAGGAACAGCGCATACTCGATGGCTCGAAGGTGCTCGAGTCGAACTTTAATAAGCGCTACTTCACCAAGATTGACATCCGCGTCGATAAGGAGATCAAGCTCTACTCTAAGTCCGCCAAGATTCTCACCATGCACCCGTCAAGCTCGTACACCCTACTGCAGGATGCCAACAAGCAGTACGTGCTTCGCATCAACAACCCACAGATATTCTGGTCAACCAGCAAATATCTCGTCATACTCGTGAAGTAGCATTAGGTATAACATTATAAATTAAAGCCCAATAAGCATATACCCAGGGCGTTGCCCTAAATATGCTTATTGGGCTTATTTCACAATAAATTATCTACAACAAATCAAAATGGATACAGAACAACTATCGCTAACAAAGAAAACCCTTGTCGGCGTGCAGTTCCTCTTCGTGGCATTCGGTGCCACGGTGCTGGTGCCGCTGCTCATCGGTATCAATCCCGCTACGGCGCTCTTCACAGCCGGATTGGGTACATTCATCTTCCACTTCGTAACCGGCGGCAAGGTGCCCATCTTCCTTGGCTCGTCGTTTGCATTCATCGCCCCTATCATTGCAGCCACACAGCAGTGGGGATTGCCCGGCACTCTCGCCGGACTTACAGCCGTATCGCTCGTCTACTTCGTAGTGAGTGCATTGGTGAAGTGGCAGGGCAAGCGTCTGCTCGACCGCATTTTCCCACCCGTAGTGATCGGTCCGGTCATCATTCTCATAGGCCTCTCGCTCTCGGGCAGTGCCGTCAACATGGCAAAGACCAACTGGATGCTCGCCTTCGCGTCGCTCATCACCGCCATTGCTATACTGACATTCTGCCGCGGACTGATGAAGCTCGTACCTATTATAAGTGGCGTCATCGTGGGCTACGTAATCGCCATCTGCATTGGCGAGGTCGATTTCTCGGGCGTAGCATCGGCATCGTGGCTGGCTATATCGGTACAGTTCGACACTATCACCCACTTCGAGTGGGCACCGTTCCTCTACATGATTCCCGTAGCCATAGCCCCAGTGCTTGAGCACATCGGCGACGTATACGTAGTAAGCGCAGTAGCCAAGAAGGATTTCGTTGAGAATCCCGGCATACATCGCACCATGCTCGGTGACGGATGCGCCTGCCTTGCCTCGGCATTGCTCGGCGGTCCTCCTGAGACTACTTACTCTGAGGTGACCGGAGCCATGTCTATCACCAAGGTTACATCGCCTGCCGTAATACGCATTTCGGCTGCCACAGCCATCTGCTTCTCTATCATCGGCAAGCTCAGCGCATTGCTGCAGTCAATCCCGCAGGCAGTACTCGGTGGCATAATGCTGCTTCTATTCGGTACCATCGCCAGCGTTGGCATACAGAACCTCATGCAGCACAAGGTCGACATGAACGACACCCGCAACGTCATCATCATCTCCGTAATGCTCACCATGGGTCTCGGCGGCGCAGTGCTCTCATCAGGTTCGTTCGCAATCTCAGGCATCGGACTCGCCGCCGTCATCGGCGTAGTGCTCAATCTGGTATTGCCGAAGACCAAACAAGAAGAAAAGGAATAAGCACAATCCACAATCACTCCTCATAGTGAGTGAAAGTAATATACACACATTAAAAAAAAAGCGGAGGTCTTCGGCCTCCGCTTTTTTATTCACCCAACACAAATACAAACCCTCAACAGGAGCGAAGCTCCACACCATCTCACCATAACAACGGGGGCAAAGCCCCCTGTTTTCCCACACAGCGAAAAAAGTAGTATATTTTTCGCAAAAATGTTTGTTCGTTTCGTAAACATTCGCTATATTTGCAATCGAAAAGTTCGAGGCAATGTACTTTGTCTTGCACTTTGACTATGAAGACTTAACGCAGACTAAAGAAACGTAAGACAAAACGTGATTTAACTAACGTGACACAATAAAACTATATTAACTAAAACGCAAAATAATAAACTTGACAAATAAAAGACGATTGCCTATGATACGATTTATAGCACTCATCTTCTTGGCGCTCGGAATGCAGACTGCCTCCGCCCAAGAAAACGACAAGGAAGTTTGCATTGAATTTAGGGTAGGATCAAGTGTTCTTGACCCAAATTTCGGCAACAACGCTTCTAATCTGAACGACGTGATTAAGTTTCTTAACGAAATAAGAAACGACAACTCCATTGAACTTACCAAGGTGACGTTCTGTGGCTCTGCTTCGCCCGAAGGCGACAAGGCTCGCAACATCAAGCTTGCGCAAAACCGTTGTGCCAGCATGGAGCAGTATGTGCGTCAGCACATCAACCTGCCTGAGGACATCATCAACCGACAGGAGTGGTCCGACTCATGGCGCAAGCTCGCCTACTACGTTGAGCACTCGGACATGCCCGAAAAGAAAGAGGTGTTGCACGAACTGCTCGAAACTCAAGAGTACACCTATAATAAACAGGGCAAACTCATCGACAGCCGCAAGAAGCGACTCATGGAGCTTAACTACGGACGTACATGGAAATACATGCTCGACAAGTTCTTCCCTTCTGTACGCAACGCCAGCGCCATCCTCATCACCATACGCAACAAGAAGGAAGTGGCTGCTGCTCCGGTGGTTGAGACTCCGGTGGTTGAACAACCAGCACCCGTAGCCGAGACTCCTGCCCAGCCCGAACCTATCGTGGACTCAAAGAGTTCAGCATACTTCGCACTCAAGACCAACATGCTCTACGACGCACTCCTCGTGCCTAACATCGGCGTTGAGTTCTCGCTCGGCAACCGCTGGAGCATAGCTGCCGACTGGATGTACGGATGGTGGAGCCGCAACAAGAGCCATCGCTACTGGCGCATTTACGGTGGCGGTATCAGCCTTCGCAAGTATTTCGGTGCTATAGCTGCCGAGAAGCCGTTGCAGGGACACCACATCGGCATCAATGCACAGATGCTCACCTACGACTTCGAGTTTGGTGGCACAGGATATATGGGTGGCGAGCCTGGCGGCACACTGTGGGATCGTATGAACTATACCATTGGTGCTGAATACGGCTACTCTCTGCCTATAGCACGCCGACTGAACATCGACTTCAGCATCGCTGCAGGATATATGGGCGGACGCTACTATGAGTATATTCCGCTCGACGGCCACTACGTATGGCAAGCCACAAAGAACCGCCACTGGGTAGGCCCAACTAAGGTTGAGGTGTCGCTCGTTTGGCTTCTTGGACACGGCAACTACAACACGAAAACGAAGAAAGGAGGCGAGAAATGATTAACTGCAAGAAATCAGCCAAGTTAATACTCGGCACACTATGCGCTATGGCACTCGCCATGCCCACACTGACATCGTGCGAGCATAAGGATTTGTGCTTCGACCACGACGTTCATGCACCAAAGTTCGACTTCCGCGTCACAGCTACCTACCAGCAGGAATGGGAACTGAATGAAAACCAGAAGGTATGGGCTTCGGAAGCTGAATGGCCCGAAAAATACGGTATGGCATACGACGACCTTCGCCCGAAGGTTCCTGCAGGACTCCGTATGCACGTATTCAGCGAGACGGGAGTCAGCGACATGATCAACATGCCGGCACAAGGCGAAATCGTAGGTTTGCAGCCTGGCAACCACCAGTTGCTGTTCTACAACAACGATACTGAGTATATCCTCTTCGACGACATGTACTCGTTCGCTTCGGCAAAGGCTACTACACGTACACGTACACGCTCTACGTATATGGGCAATCCGTTCAAGGCAAACAATGCCAAGGGCGAACCTACAGTGACAATGCCCGATATGCTCTATGGCAACTACAACGAGAAGTATACATCGGAACGTACCAATGAGACTCCGGAGATGAAGGTCACGATGCACCCTATGGTGTTCAAGTATCTCGTAAGATACGAGTTCAGCAAGGGTCTGGAGTATGTAGGTCTGGTACGAGGTGCCCTCTCGGGCATGGCTTCAGCAGTATACATGCACAGCGGCCGCACCTCGTCAGAGGCAGCAACACTACTCTACGACTGCTCACTCACACCGTGGGGAGCACAGGCGATAGTTACATCGTTCGGAGTACCCGACTGGCCCAACGCTCTCTACCAGCCCACACGTGGACAGCGCAGCTACGCCCTGAACCTTGAGGTACGACTCAAGAACGGAAAAATCAAAAACTTCGACTTCGACGTGACTAAGCAGGTTGAGGCCCAACCTCAGGGTGGTGTCATCGTAGTGAAGGGTCTTGAAATCACCGATAAGGAAGGATGGGAAGGCGGTTCTGGCTTCGACGTAAACGTTGACGGTTGGGGCGAATTTAAAGATATCATCATTCCGCTGAAATAACCAGACAAGGCAATACAAAAAACAACGGCTAACATTTTAAGCAAATTATATTACTACATTTATTTTATTTATCATCAACACAAAATTAAAAAACTATGAAAAAATTATTAGTTATGGGTTTGGCAGCTATGGGCTTGGCGCTCACAGCTTGCAACAGCGACGAGACAGTAGAAGTGGCTAAGGGTAATGCTATCGGCTTCAAGACATTCGTTAACAACTCAACACGTGCAGCTAATGACGTAACTACCGACAACCTCGATGCTTTCAAGGTATGGGGTTTGATGAACAAGGGCGATCAGACAGGTACACCGTTCGTTGCTAAGGATGTGACAAAGGCAAATGGCGCATGGTCATACGCACCACCGGTTTATTGGGAGAAGGGCTATTCTTATAGCTTCGTAGCACTCGCTCCGAATAATACCTACACATTCACAGCTCCTACAGCAATCAACAATTGGGGTTCGCTTACATTTGAGAATGGTACTGGTGAGACTGACCTTATCTATGCTACACACAAACAGGCTACAGTAACAGGCGATGGATGCCCAGCACCCGTTAACTTGACTTTCAACCACATGCTTTCACGCGTTCGCTTCCAGTTTGAGAACGGAATGGCTGACGGTTCTGTACTCACAGTTTCGGATGTTAAAATTAGTGATGCCTACACTTCAGGTACAGCTACTCTCGCAGAACAGCTTGCTGACATCAGTTGGAATCCTGGCCAGGCAACTGGCACACTTGAATTCGGTAATGCAGCTGAAATGGAGAAGGATGCCAAGGAAAAAACAGCTCACAAGTACATGATTCCTGCCATTAAGACTTATAAGTTGTCATTCACTGTTACACGCAAACACCATGGCATTACAGACGTTTACAATCACAATGTAAATCTGCAAGAACTCACATTTGAGCCTGGCAAGAGCTATCAGCTTACAGCAAAGTTCACTGCTGAAAACATTGATCCTGCTGGAGAACTTTGCCCGATTGAATTCACTGCAACTGTTGGTAACTGGGGAGATTGGACAGACAACCCATTCAATCTGAAGTAATAGTAATAAACTAACACACTACAGGGTGTAAGGGGTTGAATGTTCCCCTTACGCTCACTAATATTATTAATCACAAAAACGAACAAAGATGAAAGGAAAAATGAATATACACAAATTGACAGCCAGCATCGCTGCTGTGCTCCTGTCAGCGTCGCTCTTTTCATGCAGCAGCGACGACTTCTTCGGCAAGCCCGAAAGCGAATCTACTAACGGTATCAGCTTCGGCGTGTCAACAGAAAACAGTGCCGCTACACGCGCCAACAAAACAGACGACGGACTCACCGTAGCTCGCTACACCCTGCGCTCCGACAACTCGGCCGACACTCTCTGCGTGCGTGCCGTTGTAACCGACGGCATCGGCAACAACGCCAACAAACCTGCTACACGTGCCGCCATGCAGACAAGCATGTACAACGACTTTAAGGTTGTGGCTGCCGTCAAGGAGAATGGCAACGTCGGCTCACAGTACTATATGAACGATGTTGCAACGAAGACAGGCACTAACTGGGTGCCTTCCAAAGTCTACTATTGGCCAGGCTCCAACCGTCAGCTCCGCTTCTTGGCATGGGCTCCAACAGATGCCGTTTTCCAATCTGTACCCAACTCTCCTAACGCAACTACGCTCCAGTACACCACTCCTGCCGAAGCAAAGAACCAGCGCGACCTCGTTGCTGCCGCTACCGATTTCATCGATAGCCCTGCTAACAACGGCACATGCACACCCGTGTCTCTGAATTTCAAGCACCTGTGCACCGCAGTCATCATCAAGACAGGCGAGACAATGACTGCCGGAACTATCAAGAGCGTATCGCTTAAGGGCGTAAAGAACTCTGGTACATACGATATGGTAAGCTCTGCATGGACGCTGACCGACTCAAAGGCAGACTTCACCATTTCGCCCAACCAGGCAACAACAAGCACCACTCCTAACGGTACCGACCTCAACGCCGGTGAATCTACATTCATGCTCCTGCCCCAGACTTTAGGCGCAGACAGCAAGCTCGAAGTAGAGTTCCACGACAACATATCTGGCAAAGACCGCATCCTTACAGCTTCGCTCAACGGTGCAGAATGGCCAATGGGCAAAACCGTAACCTATCGCCTCTCGATTACACCAGAGTATGAGCTGAACATTGAGAATACATCAGAAATGCTTGATGCTCACTATATTGTAGAACCTATAAAGGTTAAAATAGGCAATTTGGAGCCAAATGCCAAATGGACACTCACCGCCAAAATAGACGGAGAGATATACAACAGCATTGACGTATCGGTACTGTTGGACAACCCAGAAGACGGAGCACTCAATGTCGCTAAGCAGGGATTCTGGATTGATAAATATGTTGAGATCAAAAGAAATGACGAAGGTGAAATTATCAGTAAAAAGCTAACCAACCAGACCGCAAGAGGTACAGCTACTGTTACTGGTACTGGCAACCTTGAAACAAACGCATACGTTTTCATTCCTGAGAACATAGGCAATACCGATCGCAACATAACCATTACATTGAAAGTAGATGGTTCTTCAGATGCTGATGCATACAAGAAGACTATTACACAGAAATGTCCAAGTTGGAATGGTAACAATGTAGGATATGAACGCTTTGAAAAGGACAATGAAGGCATCTATCCTTTCGGATTCTTATGGGACAGAAAGGTAGAATATAGCTATCAAGGCTTCTTAGCACTATTATTCAAGTGGGTTGCTAATTCATACAAAACGGCAGATGTAGACTATTTGACGACAAAGTATACATTCCAACTTTGGTTCAAGTCAATAACTACTGCGACCATTGACTATACAGCTATTAACAATAGCTTGAATGTCGGAATGAATACTGAAGACGGATTGGAAAATACAAAAAAACTGTATACATTCAAGAACATTGGTTCTATAAGTGAATTGGAAAACGACTTTGATAACTTGACAATCCTTGGCTACAAATGGCAAAACAAGAAAACTGAGGGAGGTCATTACGAAACAGTTAAGAACTTTGCAGCTAAGATGGCTGTAATGAGAAACAAATTTAATATAGAAAAAAGAGAACAAAAAGACCCAGAAGGCAACAAGGTTATATTCTATGTTCCTGATATAGAGGAAAATGATATTGTATGGTATCTCCCTGCAAGCAATGAGCAAAAGGGAATTACAGATACAGAATATCCCTTGTCTGGTACATATTGGAGTTCTACAGCAGCCGACGACAATACACATGCATATGTCTATTCAAGTGGTGGTGAATCTGTTATAGGAGAACGAATGGCAACACATAAGATTCGTGCTGCACGTAGAAAATAATCAAGCAACGGGCTGAAAGCCCAAAAGCGCATAGCCCAGGGCAAGCGCCCTGGGAAACAATAAAAAGGTAATGTCGCCCTGCATGGGCAAAAGCATTATAAATTAAGTTACGTTATTGTGCAAGTTGCTCATACATGGCGCATTGCAAAATGCAACCAATAAGCATAGGCAATAAAACAGATATAAAAATCCAGCACAGAAACGCACAAGACTAAAATCTTATCGTATTACACGTTTTAATAGTTATCAAGTTAGGCTACCGTGAGGTAGCCTAACTTTTTTTTGCCCTATTGCTTCACCAATACGAATAAAAAGGTTAACTTTGCGAAACAAATATAACCCATAACCCAACAACAACTTATGAAAAAGCTATTGGCTGCGGTCATGCTGGCTCTATCGCTGACAGCATCCGCTAACACTAATCAAACCTACACACCCTCTGCCGACAACATCGCGGCACGAAAACACTTCCAGGACTCCAAGTTCGGAATATTCCTTCACTGGGGACTCTACGCCATGCTCGCCACCGGCGAATGGACTATGACCAACAACGACCTCAACTACAAGGAGTACGCCAAACTGGCTGGAGGCTTCTATCCCTCTCGCTTCAGCGCCAAGGAGTGGGTATCGCAGATAAAGGCATCGGGTGCCAAGTATATCTGCTTCACCACACGTCACCACGAGGGATTCTCTATGTTCAAGTCGAAATATTCCGACTATAACGTTGTAGACGCTTCGCCATTCAAGCGCGACATCGTTAAGGAACTCGCTGACGAGTGCCACCGTCAGGGCATCGACATCCACTTCTATTACTCACATATCGACTGGCAGCGCGAGGATGCTCCGCTTGGTCGTACAGGTTTGGGTACAGGCAGACCCGTTGACAAGCAGAACTGGGACTCATACTATACATTCATGAACAATCAGCTCACCGAGCTGCTCACCAACTACGGCAAAGTGGGTGCCATCTGGTTTGACGGATGGTGGGATCAGGACCAGAACCCCTCGTTCGACTGGCGTCTGCCCGAGCAGTATGCTCTCATCCATCGTCTGCAGCCCGCCTGCCTCATCGGCAACAATCATCATCATACTCCGTTCGAAGGCGAAGACTTCCAAATGTTTGAACGCGACCTGCCCGGCGAGAATACAGCCGGACTCTCAGGACAATCCATCTCACAACTGCCGCTCGAAACATGCGAAACAATGAACGGTATGTGGGGCTACAAGATTACCGACCAAAACTACAAGTCGACAAAGACTCTCATCCACTACCTTGTAAAGGCAGCAGGTCGCAACGCCAACCTCCTGATGAACATCGGTCCGCAACCCGACGGTTGTCTGCCCGCAGTGGCTGTACAGCGCCTTAAGGAAATGGGCGAATGGATGAAGACATACGGTGAGACCATATATGGTACACGTGGAGGACGCGTCACTCCACGCGACTGGGGCGTAACAACCGAGAAGGACAACAAGATATTCGTACATATCCTCAACCTCAAGGACCGCTCACTCTTCCTCCCAATCACCGACAAGAACGCAAAGCGCGCTGTCGACTACGTTTCGCGCAAGGCGGTGAAGATGCAGAAGTGTCAAGGCGGTGTGCTCATTACACTCGACAGCGTACCTACTGATGTGGATAAAGTAGTGGAGATACAGCTGTAAAGAAGCCCTACCCACCAAAAGCCCTGTCCCCCAAAAGCCCCACCCCCTGCCCCTCCCCCGTAGGGAGGGGAGTGATATGCTTTGAAAACTTGGGAAGAGGAATAAAAGGGGAAACTCAAAATTTAAAACTCAAAACTCAAAATCGCCAAAGGCAACAATTCAAAACTCAAAATTCAAAACTCAAAATTGCCAAAGGCAACAATTCAAAATTCAAAAATCAAAACTCAAAAATCAAAATATGAAATTCAACAGAATCCTTCTTAAGCTCAGTGGCGAGAGCCTTATGGGCAACCAAAGCTTCGGCATCGACCCAGTTCGTTTGGGTGAGTATGCCCAGCAGATTAAGGAAGTACACGAAATGGGTGTACAGATTGGCATCGTCATCGGCGGTGGCAACATATTCCGCGGACTTAGCGGAGCCTCAAAGGGCTTCGACCGTGTCAAAGGCGACCAGATGGGAATGTGCGCTACAGTAATCAACTCATTGGCTCTTAGCTCGGCTCTTGGCGCTATAGGCGTTAAGACAAAGGTGCTCACAGCCATACGCATGGAACCTATTGGCGAGTTCTACTCTAAGTGGAAAGCCATCGAGGCTATGGAGAACGGCTACGTTTGCATCTTCTCTGCCGGAACCGGTTCGCCTTACTTCACTACCGACACCGGTTCAAGTCTGCGTGGCATCGAGATTGAGGCTGACGTTATGCTCAAGGGCACACGCGTTGACGGCATCTACACCGCCGACCCAGAGAAAGACCCGACCGCAACCAAGTTCAGCGACATCACATACGACGAGATTTACACTCGCGGCTTGAAGGTGATGGACCTCACAGCCACAACAATGTGCAAGGAAAACAACCTCCCCATCTATGTGTTCAACATGGACGTTGTGGGCAATCTGAAGAAGGTTATGGACGGCGAACCGATCGGAACGCTTGTGCATAACTAAAAGAAAGAAGCCCTACCCCAAAAAGCCCATCCCCCACAAAGCCCTACCCCCACAAAGCCCTACCCCCGGCCCCTCCCCCGTAGGGAGGGGAGTGGTATGCTTTGTAAACTTAGAAAGAGGGTGTAACACTATACACCCTCCTTCACTACACATATTACATTATATATATAAATTGATGACCCACTGCCATACCGTCTTTCGCCTTTTTGCTCTTCTTATAGCATTATTTCCCGCTGTCACTCATGCGCAATATACATGGCAAGAGACCGACCGCGAGCCTTCCAAACCCCACCTCACTTCTTCACTCACCTACCGCATTGAGACGCAGGCTACGCTGTCGAAGGGACAGACACCTCTGTGGCTCAACGCAAACCGCTATGGTCTTAGTTCACTCGACAAAACGAACGGATATGTTCGTGCTGCCGTTATGCGTCCGTTGGCTGCCGACTCGGCTCGCCGATGGGCTATTGGCTATTGTGCCGACGTGGCTGCACCGCTCCACTACACCAGCAACGTCGTGGTGCAGCAAGCCTACGTGGAGGCACGCTGGCTGCACGGTGTGATTACAGCAGGAGCCAAGGAGTGGCCCTTGCAACTCAAGAACCAGACGCTCAGCTCAGGATCGCAGACGCTTGGCATCAACGCACGTCCTGTGCCTCAAGTACGCATAGCTCTGCCCGAATACTGGCAGTTGCCCTTCGGAGGCGGATGGCTGCACCTGAAGGGCCATATAGCCTACGGCATGATGACCGACGACGCTTGGCAGCACGACTTCACAAGCCGCCAGTGGAAATATACCGACAACATGCTCTACCACTCTAAGGCTGGGTACCTGAAGATTGGCAACGAATACTCCTCATTTCCACTCTCCGTAGAACTCGGACTGGAAATGGCTACACAGTTTGGCGGCACACCATATCGACAAGCTGCCGACGGCACAATGCAATCGATACCTACCGGTCATGGACTGAAAAGTTTCTGGCACGCATTCTTTCCGGGCGGTCAGGACGCTACCGACGGAATGTATGCCAACAACGAGGGCAACGTAGTGGGCAGCTGGCTGATGCGCGTCAACTACGACCGCGAGCTGTGGCGATTCTCTGTATATGCCGACCACTTCTTCGAAGATCACAGCCAAATGTTCCTTATCAACAACAACGGCTACGGCTCAGGCAACGACTGGAACAAGCGCGTACATCGCCGCTACTTCCTCTACGACCTTAAAGACATCATGCTTGGCGGCGAACTGGAACTGAAATACGGCCGATGGTTGCGCCACATCGTAGCCGAATACATCTACACAAAATACCAAAGTGGCCCCTACAACCACGACCACACGCAGAACATCAGCGACCAGATAGCCGGCATCGACAACTATTACAACCACGGCATCTATCCTGGCTATCAACACTGGGGACAGGTGATGGGCAATCCGCTCTACCGTTCGCCCATATACAACACCGACAGACGACTGTACATCTACAACAACCGCTTCGTAGCATGGCATCTGGGCATCGACGGCTCGCCCACCTCTCGCCTCGCCTACCGCGCTCTCACCACCTATCAGGAAGGTTGGGGCACCTACGACATTCCCTTCAACAGCAAGCACCACAACGTCAGTTTCCTCGCCGAAACATCCTATCGCTTCAACAAGGGCTGGAAAATCACTGCTGCATACGCTATGGACTTCGGTAGCCGACAGATGTTCGGTCACAATGCCGGTGGACAGATAACAATAAGTAAAACGGGATTGATAAAATAAATATGAAACAACCGACTATCAAAAGCCTACTGGCTGTGCTCGCCACACCTCTTCTGCTTGTCTCATGCAATGTCGAGACAAGCGACAACGGACCTCTCGACGGCTTCTGGCATCTGGAGCGTGTTGACACTCTCGCCACTGGCGGCTCTACCGACTATCACAAGGGTTACGTGTTTTGGGGTGTACAGAAAGACCTGATGTACATAAAAGACAGTTCCAATGGCAGCATTGGCGCCTACTATCTGCGCTTCAACCAAACCCACGACAGCCTCCACGTCACCAAGATATACCTCGACCACGGTCATGAGGACAATCCCAACCACGAGCAGGGCGGCGACATCCCCGTTGAAGCCATCGACAACAACCTGCGCCAACTGGGCATCAACGCCCTGCCCGAGCACTTCAAGAAGGAAGCACTCAACGCCAACCGCATGATACTCTCAACAGAAAAGCTACGTCTGAAATTCAAGAAATTCTAAGAACACGAAGTCACTTCGTGAATGTTGAGTTTTGAATGTTGAATGTTGAGTTGTTGGCGGCTAACGCCTGCCATGAAGAATTATGGAATTTTGAATTTATTGTTTGGCATTGTCACGAATTATCGTGAATTGTCCATAAATTTATCCACGAATTATTTCTTGTTTGTCACGAATTATCATGAATTGTCCGTGAATTTACCCATGAATTCAACATTCAACACTTAACATTAATAATGGTAATTCGTGAATAATTCATGATAATTCGTGACTAAGACCCTCATCGCAGCCTTAAAACTTCTTTCCTATAGCGAGATTGACAAACGTCTTGAACAGTATCGTGATGTCAAACCACCATGAGCGGTGCTTCAGGTAATACAGCTCCAGTTCAAGGCGTTTTAGCATTTTCTCCATCGTATCGGTATATCCATTATACAGCGTAGCATACGACGTCACGCCCGGACGAATCTGATAGAGATAAACATAACGGGGGTCATGCTGCATTATCTTATCAATATAATATTTACGCTCGGGTCGCGGACCAATAAACGACATATCACCTCGCACAATGTTCCACAATTGTGGAAGTTCGTCGAGATGATGTTCACGCAGAAAGCGCCCTACTTTAGTCATACGAGTGTCGCGTTCATGCTGATAAAGTGCCGGACCATTCTTTTCTGCATCAACACGCATACTCCTGAACTTATATATACAGAAAGGTCTGCCGAAACGCCCTATGCGCTCCTGCCTAAATATTGCCGGGCCACCATCCTCTCGTCGCACAGCAATGTAACATACCAAGAAGAACGGAGCGAGCAATACCAGTGCCACCAACGCTGCCATGAAGTCGAACACACGCTTAATGGAACACTCCAGCTCGTTCATTCCATCGAATATATAATTATCTTCCTGCATTTTTTCTATCAGCCCAAAGATTAAAAGCAACAAACACCAATACGTCTACTACAACAATCCATGTCAGAGAGACATATCTGAACAATATCACATTTACGACCATAAAAGTCAACTGCAACATAAGAATAGCCAACAGCGCAGCATGCTGCGACAGTCCCATCCTCATCAGTTTATGATGCAGATGACGCTTGTCAGCCTTGAACAACGGTTGTCCCACACGCAAACGCTCAAGTACTACACGCACCACATCGAAACATGGTACAATAAGCAACGTATACGACAACAGCAGACTGTCGCCACTAAACGGCTTGACATTGACATTATACATCGACAACTTGACAAGCAGAAAAGCAAGAATAAAGCCTAACGTGAGCGAACCTGAGTCCCCCATAAATATCTTGTATTTTCCGCCATATCCTCCCAGTATATTATAGTAAAGGAAAGCCACAACCACACCGGCAAGACCTGCAATCAAAACACTATAGGCAAACATCTGCTCACGCATGAAACAATACAGAAAGCCTAACAATGCAACAAGCGAGAGCGACCCTGCCAAACCATCTATGCCGTCAATCAGATTGATGGCGTTTACCACAAACACTATCACAAAAACCGTAAGTGGTGCACCTATATAGAAAGGAACAAAATCGATGCCCATAAATCCATACAGATAGTTGATGTAAAGCCCCGAAGCAGGCAACAGACATGCAGCTATTATCTGTACCAATAATTTCAGCTTAGCCGAAACACCAATAATATCATCCACCACACCTATTACATAAACCAGCAGCAGACTCACGCCAAACACACAAGTCCATAAACTTACCGTTACGTTCTGCCAATCCGTAATACGATAGAACCCCATAGCCACAAAAGCGGCTACAAGCATACACGGCATAAAGCATGTACCGCCAAGACGCGGAATATTATTGTTATGAATTTTGCGTCCACCAGGAATGTCATACAGATTACGCTTGCGACAGAAAGACACTATACGCGGCACAAGCATATAGCCGAAGACCGCACTCAGCACAAACGCTCCAATGATGAACAATATATTATATAAAACCATCCTACGTATTTTAAATAATCAGATAAGACTGTATCTTTAACTACTACTAATATAATAACGGCGTTTTACAAAAATATTGCAAAAAGACAAGACATAAACTTTGTAGAGCAGCATTACACGAACAACTTTTCATCATTTATTATTGCCAATACAAAACAAAGTAGTAAATTTGCATAAAACGCAAAGCTTATGGAATACGACATAAAAGACAAAATAGAATGGACTGTGATATTCCTCACAGAATTTGGCAAACGGCATGGTCTTACACTAAAACAAGCCTTCAACTATCTGCTGCGTTACAAAGGCATAAACTTTGTAGAGCAGCATTACGACTATCTACATACACAATCGTTCGTATCAGCAGTAGACGACCTAACACAATACTGCCATAAATTGGGAGGAGGCATTGCATGAGACTGTATCACGGCACCAATATAATGTTTGATGAAATTGATTTGCACAAATCAAAACCAAACAAAGATTTCGGACAAGGGTTCTATCTGTCACCCGACTTCGAACAGGCTCTTAAAATGGCTAAAATAAAGACAGAGCAACAACAAGAAGGTACACCAATCGTAATGGAGTTTGAAGTAGATGAAGCAGAAATCAAGGAAATGCACACGCTCCATTTTGACGATTACAGCAAACAATGGGCTGAATTTATTCTTGCCAACCGTAACAACCCCACCCCTCTGTCGATACACGACTACGACATCGTAATAGGTCCGATTGCCAACGACCGCGTAGGTGTACAATTGTGGAAATACGAAAATCAATTGATAGATCTTCCGACACTCGTCTGCAAATTAAAATACATGAAGGGCTTGACAATACAGTACTTTTTCGGAACTGAAAAAGCCCTTTCAATATTAAAGAGAATAAAATAATGAAAAATGATAAAGAAATAATGAAAGACGATATGGTAACAAAGCTTGCCATACTGCTCTTTGAAAGCGGCAAGGCTTCGACAATGACCGAAGCACTTGACATCGTCATCAACTCAGAGACCTATTTACGGTTGATTGACGACAAAACAGCGTTATATTATCAGAGTCCACGTTATGTCTACGATTTCTTGCTCAACGAACTAATAACGGGGAAGTCAAAATAAATTGAATACGTATTCAAAGGCGAAGTAATACGTAATCGTTGGCAAAGTAATACGTATTCGTTGGCGAAGTAATATATATTAAATGGGCAAGTATATTGAATATACTTTGCGAAGTATATTCAATATACTTTTTTCGCTTAATCAAAACGAGTCCTTTTGGGGATTAGTTGCGCTTTTATGAAGAGCCAAGAATATGTTTAAATTCATCTATTCCAATGACATCAACATGAGGAAACTCTATATTCTTTAATATATTGATTACAATACTGGTTTTTTATATGCAGTACGCTCATGGATATTCCGAAAACTTTCAATCTTTTCTTCATTAAGAGTTCCTTCATTCCACATTTTAGTCATTTCCTCGTCTGCCTTTTGAACAAAGTAATCAGAAATCACTTTGTTCAAATCTCTCAACGCTTCTGGTGTCTTAATAAACGACATCATGTCCAACAGCTGGAGTTGTGCTTGGTTTAATGAAAATGCTTGCTGTATCATATTCTCTATTTTTTTTACAAATATACTAAATATATTGACTCACACAAATTTATATATATTTGTCCTTTTGTGCGTATTAGAAGTCAAAAAGGACTCCTTTTGGATTGCAAAAGGACTCGTTTTAGACTGCAAAAGGAGTCCTTTTGAATGGCAAATGTAGTCCTTCTGCAAGGCAAAAGGACTACATTTCGATTACCTCATTAAAATACACGAAACCTGCTAAGCATTAACATTTACTATCACCAGATAAAATAAACCTAATAATCGTGCGTTATATAGACATAATATAATTACAATATCAGAAAGAATGAAAATATTGGTGACTGGCGCTGCAGGATTCATAGGTTCAAAACTAATGTTAGAGCTGGGAAAACGTGGCGATGAAATAATAGGTATCGACAGCATAAACGACTACTACGATGTACGACTGAAATACGGAAGACTTGCAAAATGCGGTTTCTCTCAAGATAATGCCAGTCAAGAAGGTTGCATGACAACAAGTACCATTTATAGCAACTGTAGATTCATGCGTCTCAACATCACAGACAAAGCACATCTTGACAAACTGTTTAAGAGTGAGAAGTTCGACAAGGTGGCCAACCTTGCCGCTCAAGCAGGAGTGAGATATTCCATAACCAACCCATACGCATATCTCGAAAGCAACCTTGTAGGATTCCTCAATATTCTTGAGGCATGTCGCAACTATGGTGTGAAGCACCTCATCTTCGCATCATCAAGTTCTGTATATGGACTCAACGAAGACGTACCATACAAAGAAACAGCCAATGTTGATTCTCCAGTGAGTTTATATGCCGCTACCAAAAAGAGCGACGAGCTTATGGCACACACCTACAGCAAACTCTATGGTATAGCAACTACTGGATTGCGCTTCTTCACAGTGTATGGTCCTTGGGGCAGACCAGATATGTCACCATCATTATTCGCAAGTGCAATAGCTAACGACAAACCGATAAAAGTATTCAACAACGGTGACATGATACGCGATTTCACATATATCGACGATATTGTAGAGGGTACAATACGTGTTATCGACCATACACCTAATGTTGCAAAATGCGACCATAATGTGCCTTATCGCATCTACAACATAGGATGCTCACAGCCAGTACGCCTCATGGACTTTATCAACGAGATAGAGCAAGCTCTCTGCAAGACCGCCGTTAAGAATTATATGCCCATGCAGCAAGGCGATGTCTACCAAACTAATGCAGATACAACACGTCTGGAGACAGAAATTGGCTATCATCCACATACCTCACTACATGACGGCATACAAGAGTTTATCAAATGGTATATGTCGGAGGAGAATCCACTGAGATAACTCAGCTATTTCTTCTCCAACACTCTCTTGCGCAATTTGCTACCATACACTAATTTAACCAGTTTTACTGGCATAAGCCTAAACATCAACCGGCTTATAGGATAGACATACTTAGGCGAGAGCAAGCCGTACAGTCTGTGTACACCATTCATGTATATACGAAACTCATTCCATGCCTTGGCACGGCTACGACGCTTGAACATATTGTCGGCAAGACGAAAATGGAATGTTACCTCAGAAAGATTGCCTATCTTATAACCTGCACAAATAGCGTCATACCACAATGCAATGTCCTGACTTGTACGAAAACGCTCATCGTATTGCAAACCTCCATCGCGGAACATTGACATACGCATCATAACTGTAGGATGAGCCAATGGACAAGCCTTGTAGATATAATGGAGCACATCATTATTAGTGAGAGGATAATGGCGTACATTGACATTTGGATTTTTCGAATTAAATTCCTGCATAGCCCCTCCTACAATTGAGACATCAGGATGTTCTTGCAAATATTTCACCTGCATCTCAAAACGCTTAGGAACAGAAATATCATCGGTATCCATACGAGCAACAAGATCCGTTGTTACATGCTGTAATCCTCTATTGAGCGACTTTGTCAAACCTACGTTCTGCTTATTCCTAAGAATCAATAGTATTTCGCCAAGCTCTTTACTCCACTTGTCTATTACGGCATAAAGTCCATCGGTCAACGTGCCATCCTCAACTAATATTATCTGCTGCGGCTTTAATGTCTGCGTAGTCCACACACTGGCAAGAGCCTCATCAAGATATTCGGGCTGCTCACTACGATAGACAGACATAAGTACTGATATTGTCATAAATTATTTAATGTTTAATATTGGGGAATTTGAAATATTTGCCTAATTCATAATCAAAAGAATCTGGCGTATACCGTACATATCCACTCCAAGGATAAAATGTTATTTCGCCAAAAATAATTTCACCTTGAATATTATAGAGATCAACTCTTGCAAAAGGAAATCCTGTCGACAGCTTCTCTGCCAATTCAATCATCTTATGTATATTTTCTGGTAATGCAGGAGGCACCTTAAAAGTTGGATGGTCACTATAAACACCAGTTAAAAACTCAAGTTTCTCATTCCAAAATCCACGACGGTGATTAGAAAATCTATCTTTATCTACCCACAAGTATCGAAATTTTCCATCATAGCACAAGAACTTATAATCATCAATAGAGCCATCATTACTTGTTGGGTCTTCTATATACTCCTCTATTATTACCTTAGCCTGTTTAGCACCGACATAAGCCCATTCACGACTCAAACGTTCATAGTGCTTATGGCGCCAGCTATTAACCAAGTTAATAGTTTTCTTTATATCAAGGGTTGACTTATCATGACATATTATTATATTGTCACCATTTCCACCATCTGTTGTTTTTATAACAAAACGGTTCGGCAATACATTAAAATCAATATCATCTGCTTTATCACATACCTGATAAAGGGTATTAAGATAGTTACCGCATCCACGATTCTTTACAAAGGCACGCACCCTATATTTATCGGTACATTGCATCATTATTGGATCATGCCAATATACCTTATACCACTGCATGATTTCCGAAAAACGCTTCGGATTATTAAAATCCAACTTTCTGTGCAACTTCACCCAATACTGAAACTTCAGCATCAATGTATCCGGAACAAAACTCAAAACATTAAATATAAAATACTTTAGCCTTTTTGTAAAATTCATTGCTTATATATACTTATATGTTACAAATTTGTGAATATACCATCAACGAAACCTCTTAGCATTCTTCCGCAATACCTAAACCTATTCCTCGGTACTATTGAATAATAAAAGAATTTCAACATTATTTTTTTTATATTCATTTTTTTCCAATAACCAGGAACGTAAGATTTCCTGCATAACCACAATAGATTCCTTGTCTGATAATAAATTCGAAACGGTGATGAGACGTTTATATTGTGTCCCCAAAAAGACGAAGACACACCAAGTTCATGTTCTATCTTAACACTTGGAAGCATTATACACATCATGTCATGATAAGCTGCAGCACGCCAGCACCAATCTTGCTCAACAAAATCAATGAACAATCTTTCATTCATAAGTCCAACTTCTGAAAAATTCTTCACTGGAACCAAAGAATAGGAAGAGATTATACTGTGCATTTTATTAAAACAGAAACCCGACTCCTCACATTCATCAATTATGCATTGATGATAAATATAAGGCTTGCCAGTCTTACGATTTACTGGCATAGGCCCAATACATGAGATTTTATTATTTGCCGACAAAGTACAATAAGCCTCCAACAATTCAGCTACCAGCTTTTGTGGTGAAGAACTATCTTGATCGCTGAATAGGACAAAGTCATATCCATTGTCACGAAAATATCTTATACCAACATTCTGTGCAGCAGCAATTCCCTTGTTCGTTCGTAAAGGTATATACAAGACATTGTTGCCATACTTACGTATGTGCATAGAATTATCACATGTAGAGTTATCAACAATACACACCTCATCCACTTGGTCAACAAGAGACTGTATACATTTATTCAACAGTTCGATCGTTGGATTGTACACTACTACAACAGCGCCAATTTTATATGTCTTATTTAAATAATCCATCGTGAATACCTTTAAACATATTTTTCTCTATTGCCTTCCATTCATTCACCACAAATGGGAAATAAATAATACGCGACATGAATTTTATACATGTATTGATTTTCCACTGTCTTGGCACGTATCCTTTACGGCACAGCCACAGCCAATTGCGATACTGATAATAATAACGGAACGGAGCAGAAATTATTACACGATAACCATGTGGAAAATGAAGTTCGTTATTGCCTACTTTATGCGGCAACGTCACATTCTGAGTTATTCCGCACACATAACCCTTGGAATTAGCTCTCCAACAATGCTCAAAATCAACATAGTCGATGAATAGCCGTGCATCCATAACGCCAACTTGATTAAGCTTATCTACAGAAACACAACTACCAGAACTTATAATCTCGCGCTTTTCTATAAAACCTTGGTCGGCTTTTTTATCTGAATGAATTACAGAACGGTATTCCTCGCCATTTGTTTTGTTTATAACAGTAGGACCAAGCAAAAACAGATTCTTTCTGACAGTACTTATACGTTCATACTCATCAACAATACTACGTACATATTTTTCTGTAAAATCACTGTCCTGGTCGAAGAACACCACATGAGTGCATCCACGATCCAAGATATTGCCAATACCCACATTCTGAGCATTAGCAATACCTGTATTCTCATACAATGGAATATAAGTAATGTTTGCTTGCTCTATATTTATTGTCTCATTCGGAGTATTATCAACAACTACGACAGCTACATCATTACCGAGCTTCTTAAGTTTTGACTCTAACAACCTAGCATTAGGATGAAAAACAATGATTACAACTCCAATTCTATTTATATTCATTTCAAATAGTAAAAATTACAACTTATATATATCACAACAACCGTCTTTACTCTTCATAAGAATATATTTTAAACAGACTATCTATTCCATATACCCTTTGCATTTCCTAATGACAGAAATTTAAGCTGCATATTGTTTAATAATGCACATATTGCAGTTGACAATATAAGTGAGGTCAACAAGCCTGTTGTACCAGCATATTTACATGCGAAATATTCAATCGGCACAAATATAATCATTTCACTAACAGTTACTACAAGAATCATCCTTATCTTACCTATACCCATCAAAATATATGAATAGCTATTACTAACAACAAGCATATAAGTATAGATTGCCATCATGATATTGAGGGACAATCCCACTTCAACCTTGTCACCTATCCAAAGATGGTAAAACAACGGTGCTACTACTATCATGAACATAACAACTGCTACACATGCCAATAGCAACAGATTCATCTTGCGCATAGCACGACGAATCCAAACCCAATCTCCTTTGGTGTAGGCATCAGTAGTTGCCGACCACAAAGGCGACGCTATAATGGCAAATAGCATATAGAGTATACTGAAATATCTGTAGGCTATCTGATAAGGAGTAACCTCTGCAGGATTCATCACATGGGATATTATCACATTAGACGACATGAAAAGCATTAATCCTGACACCTGTATAACGAAGAATTTCACACCAAGCCCAAAGAGCGAGCGCAAGGACTCCTTGTCAAAGAATCGCAATGATGGTGTAAGGAAACTATATTTTCCACAAAATGAAACAGGATAAGCTATAAGATAAACAAGCAGTGGAGACGCCGTGAATGCAACTGCAACTGTCATAAGGCTACTATGACCGAGCAACGAAAGAACGAAAAGCACACCAAGCGACACTGTCTGGCCTAACACTACAAGTAGATTGTTGATAGCAGGTAATTGTAAGCCCATATACATATTGCCTATAAATTTAAATATGAATGTTGAACCCATAATAGCAACTGACGCTACGAGTATGCCACGCATATCAGGCACTAATTCAGGCGATACATTCATCAAAGCATTACAGTCGACAAACTGCATAGACACAGCAAACAATACAATGAGCGGCAACATTATCATTACAAGCATAAAGAATGTTGTACTCACCTGTCGGCGTGCCATTTCGTGATTGTCCAGAGCCATAGCCTCAGCCAATCTATTACGAAGTCCATTACCCAACCCCACGTCAATAGCGTCAATACCCATAAGTATAGAATTAATGGTCAGCCAAATTCCATACTCATATTTGGTAAGACACTGCAATGACAAGGGCACAATAAGAAATTGCACTATACAACTCCAACCTTTCACCAGCAGTGACCCTGCTATGTTCTTCTTTATAAGTGATGTACGGCGGTCACCACCAAAAATCCTTTTTATATTCATTTTATCTACAGTCACGGATGTAAAAAATTAGCATAAAATGCATTTATAAAAAACTGTGCCAAACCTATTATCAGCACAACAGTCTTGCCTAACCATTTAGGATTTATCGTATAGTATATATTTGCAAATATAAATATCTCAACTATTCCATAAAGTTCACTAACACGGAACGAGAGTACTGGCAAAAATGTCAATACAAGAAACATAAATATTGATATACCTGTTAGACGCAGCATCAATGGCAAATATTTATTATGCTTTATCACAGTATCATAAAAATATAATATGTAAAGATAAGAGAACCAAATCACCACAAACACTGCATTAAATACATTTACACTTGAACCTTTCTGTCCTTTTTCGCTAAGTTCTTGATAAGCAGCCAGTTTGTCACCAATATATGGTATAGGCAATGTTGTCAATGGATTTATTTTTAAGTAATATATAAGATACCCTATTGGTACAACCAAAGCCCATATTATGCGCCATTTTGGTGTCATCTCCTTGTTTGTCAAAAACAAGGCAGGAAAAAGAACCAATGTAGAATAGTGGAATATACAACCTATTACAAGAATCCAAAATGCCTTCTTTCTGTTTCCTTCCGCAAGAGGTATTATTGCCAACATAAATAGTCCGGACACAACACAGGCGCGTATCTGAGTCAGTTCGTGCAACACATAATAATTGCCAAGATAAACCATAATAGGTAAAAACCACAACTCTGACAGTCTCTTTATAGCCGACATCTTCATCAACAATCCGCAACCTCCATACAGCAAGAACATTATATGTACATCATCTGTGAAATGCATAAAGAAGCGTGAAAGAACAACATACGAATACTCTACACCTATAAGGACATACGGATTGTCATTATTATAGAAAAAGTATTCATATTGTTCAGAATCATTGTCAAAACCCACGGGTTTAAAAGCAGCACACAAAACCAGTATTACACATAATGAAATGTATAATACTGATTTGTATTTTTGCAACCTTTCCTCAAATAACGATATTGCAAATGCAATAAAAAACAACGATATAAGTATATATATCATTTTCCTTTTATTCTTTCTTAGTCACTATATAAACAGAAGTTCCCAAAAACGTTAAAAATAATATTAAAGCTACAAATATCATACGCTTAGGACCTGCCGGCTTAACCGGTACAGAAGATTCTTGTATTGTTGTGAACGCAGGAGTACGTTCCTGCACTTTCGCATCGGCAGTCTGCATCTGTGCAGCCATTGCGGTGTAAGTATTATACTTCAACTGCATCTCATTCTCAAGATCTTCCTGTTTCGAACGATAACTTTCCAGTATAAGTCCTTCATTCGAATCTGAATAAGCTGCATATTTCTGGCGAGCTTTGACATATTGGGCATGAGCCTCCTCGCATAATTTACGAACATGATTGTAGTCAATGCGTGCCTTGCTTGTACGATATTCTGTAATAAACTCCTGAAGATGAGCTTTCACAGAATCAGCCATAGTAGCACAGATAAGAGGATCTTGGTCTTTTACTGTGATAGATATGACATAGCTTTTTTTATCTATAGAACATGAGATATTTCTCTCAAGCAGTTGTAAGACTCCTTTTTGGCGTCTTGACAAGCGAAAAGGATCCAACTTATCCGAAGATGGGCCAAGACTTGATTTATCTGAAAATAAAGATTTTACCCATAGAAAAACTTTATTCCACCATGGAGTCTTCCAATTATTCTTCAAATAATTATAATATGTGTCGCATACAGTTCCATCGTTGCTTGTCACTTTGACATTAGCCAACTTTACTTGAAAATTGGTGGATGCCACCACATCAGGATACAAATCTGGCAATATGGCATCAGAACCAGACGTGTTTGAAGAGCCAAGTGTAATACCAAACGTTGCTGCCATATCACTCAAAGTACCTCCACCCATCACAGAAGCTTCTGGAGCCATTGTCACTGTACATGTGTAGTATCTCGGTACACATATTATCAACAGCGATGACAATACAAATGCCACTGGCAATGTGTACAGATAGTACTTTTTATTACGTAAAATTAACTTTGTTATTTTTACAAAATCAATTTGTTTTACTTCTTCCATATATTTCCTTAGTTATTATTATATTTCATAAGCCACACTTCTGCAAAATGTAAAGCATTGGCAAATAAAATCCCATTATATCGCATTTATAAAATCTACATCATTGGATTTCTCTTTCCCTTGCGCCAGTCATTACCTTTGCAATGCCCCGACGCGTTCTTTGGCTTGTTTACATACTTTTATGTTGCATGCTCCATTATAAATCTTTTAAGAGGCTCCAGATATTCAGAATCCAAATTCCAATATTCAGCATTCGAGAAATTCCAATCTCCACTTTTTATCTTCTCGTTTTCTTTTCTACTATGCTTGAACGTTGTAATATATGAATAAATCTTGGCTTTCTTATTTGGAGTTTCATATAGTTCTTCATTGGGGTCATGACCTCTTAGACACATCTAATAACCTTCAAAGCATTCCAACACACCTTGATGCTTCTTGTTTATAATATTAAGAAGCAAATCCTCAAAAACCCCCTCGTCTTTATTGTTGGGGAACAGAAATAAGTCGAACTTCACGCCAAGCTTTGTCTGCAAAGAATTCAATTCACATAATCGTGCAGCATATCCTCCTCCAGTAGATTGTTCATCGCAATCGAAAATGACAAGATTAATATCTCCTGCTTCCGTATTTTGTTTCATCGCATTGTCGAACATCCACAATTTGTCTGTGCCACCGACATCTGTTATATCATAATCAATGGCACTTATATCAGGTAATATATATTTAAGGTATTGCTCAACAAAATGATATTCATTTGTATACAGTCCTTGCTTCTTCTTTGCAGACGATATTGAAGTTTCAATAAAAACATGCAGTTTCCTCATCTTATTTCCTCCTCCCTATCAAGCAAATAGTTGAATTTTTCGAATTGATAATCATAAGATTTCAACTCATCCTGCATATTCTTGCGTAACGTGAATATCTTGACATCACTCTGACATTCCGGCATTTCGCCTTCAAGCAAAGTGTTCAATGCATTTAGGGAGTCTACACTATGAGTAGAAAGGAATACCTGTATATCATATTCTTGCGACATCTTTAATATTGATTTCCACAAGGATTTCATAGACTTATAATAAAGCCCATTGTCCACTTCATCAATTATAAGAATTCCATTCTTTGCATTATACAACGCTGTCACTATAGTAAACAACTTACGTGTTCCATCACCCATAAGATTTATCGGTATAAGCTTGTCAAGGCCAGTATCAACCATAACATTGTGCCCTATTACCGTTACGTCTTTTATTCTCGGCTCTATAGAATTCAACACTTCTACTACCTTGGCTTTTTCCTTGTCTGTTACAATTTGATTGAAATGGCTAATGTAGTCATTGAAGTTATAACGTGGTGCCATGTAGAATGCAGAAGGACACTTCGCATTTTCTTCAGCAGGAACAAAAGACAATTTAGAATCTTTAGCATTATACACCAATGCTGTACGATATTCTTTTGCGCCATATGTATATTTCTGATTGAGAGTGTATCTTTTCAACGTTTCAATCATACCATTCTGCATATCAGAAACGGGTATCTCATCAATCGCAGATTCCGAATACGTCATATCCAAACGCATAGATGTATTGTCAGCAAGGCATGCTTCTATATTTACGACATTAGCAACATCACAATTATGGAAGAACAAGGCAAAGTCGTTTTTGTCTACTGTTGAATAGTTTCTGTTCACATTTACCGCCAAGGGCAACGCAGGACTGTTTGCACCCAAAAGCATGAGCACAGACTCCAATACAGAAGATTTACCACAGTTGTTGTTACCGAGGAACACATTCACCCTCGCCATGCCATTCACTTCGGCATAGTGGATTCCGCGGTAATTTCTTATTGTTATGTCCTTTATATTGTTCATTCAATTCTATTTTTATTGCTACCACCTGCCCTTACTCAATAATCCACTGCTCTACTCCACGTGTCTGGCTTGAGAAGTTGACACCTATTTTATATATACGGCGCTTGTCCATTGAGAAGGGAGCGGCATAGTCGGAGTCGTTGATTTGGCGAAGAGCCTCATCTGCCGTACGGTCGAGTTTGCACTCTATTATATAAATATAGTCGGGAGTCTGAATGATGGCATCGATGCGACCGTCGCTTGTTGGACGCTCCACCTGAGTGTAGAATCCCATTATCTTGAAGACAAGATACATTGCATTCTGGAAGTAAAGCTCAGCATTGCCCACTACCTGATAGCTTGTATCGGCAAAGAACGCCTTCATACGCTGCATAAAGCGTTCGGGATTGCCTGACTCTACATCCTGAACAAACTCGTCGACCATAAAAGGCGAATTATTGCCTGCCGATGTATATAACGGCAAAAGGAAATTGAGGAAGCCTTCTTCCACTTCCTTGTTAGGAAAGCCAAGTCGGTATTTCTTGAAACGCTCGTCGTAACCTTTTATAGTAAGGTAACCGCTCTGATATATCACAGGAATCGGATTGGTAGACATCGAATCAATGCTGTTTATCACATCGCCTGAGACTTTCTCTCTGGTGATGTCTGGCAGGCGATAATTGTGCATCTTCAATAGGTCGACAAGGAAAGTGGGAGTTCCAGTTTCAAACCAATAGTCCTTATAACGCAATTTAGCCAGTGTATTGAGTACACTGAACGGATTGTATATACCTACTGTATTCTCTTCAAAATGATAGCCGTCGTATCTTATCTTCAGCTTATTCAATGTCTCTTCTTCTGTATCGCCATACGCCTCGCCCAATTGCTCTATACCTTCACGAAAGTTGTAGAGAAGTTCATCCTGCGTCATACCACAAATGCTTATATAGCGTTGATCCATGGATATGTCCATAAGATTGTTGAGGTCGCTGAACACGCTTACCTTACCAAACTTTGTTACACCAGTAATGAAAGCAAAACGTATATAACGATCTTGCGTCTTCAGTACTGAATAGAACGACTTGAGCAACGAACGGTGCTTCTCCTGCAATTCTTGATTGCGCAGAGTCTGGAGGATAGGCTTGTCATACTCGTCAATGAGTATTACGACTCCACGTCCTTCCTTCTCAGCAGCACGTGCTATTACACCTTTAAAGCGCAAAGCGAGTGTAGTTTCATATTCACGAGCACCATACATTTCTTCCCATACACTCACGTGTGAATTGAGGACTTCATACAGACTATTCTCGTCACGAAAATTTGCCGTATTCAAATCTATATAAAAAATTGGATGACTCTTCCATTCTTTCTCCATATCATATATGGCAAGTCCTTCGAAGAGTTCTTTCCTACCAAGGAAATAGGCTTCGAGTGTAGACAGAAAAAGACTCTTTCCGAACCGTCGTGGACGGCTCAGAAAGTAATATGACCCTTCGTCGGCAAGCTTATATACAAACTTGGTTTTGTCAACGTAAGCGAATCCGCCCTGACGAAGTTTGACAAAGTCTTGTATTCCTATTGGATATTTCATATATGTATGTATTAGAGGTGTGTGTAATCAGGCTATTTTACTTCGTCAGATTGGCTATCGTAGCTATCATGGCGGCTATCGACGACATGCTTGTGCCGAGGCTCATAGTCTCTGCCACACTCATCTTGCGCTTCAGCTTGGCTGGAACCACTATCTCACAACCCGGCATTACGCGTGCACCATGGCTCACCTTGGCTACACGACCGTTCATATATATAATGTAGGCATGGTTCTTGACGGCATCGGATGCGTAGCCTCCTGCCTGGTCGATATAGTAAGAGGCGCGTTTGCCCTTCTCGTAGGCTACGGTATTGGCATACATAACGGCACCATTCACCTTGACAGTTCCGTTATACTTAGGCACGATAAGGCGGTCGCCCTCACGCAACACTACGTCGGCATCGCTGCCAGGATGCTTCAAAGCTTCTTCGAGGTCGATGCCTACAGGATATTCGTCGGGCACATTGAACTTGGCAAGCTCGGCATTCTTGGCTCCCTCGGCAGCCTGCTGCAGACCGCCAGCATTGTTGCTGCTTGCCGAAAGCTGTAGCAGATTTTTCTGCAACTGTTCCTGCTGCATACGCAATACAGCACGCATACGCTCCTTCTCGGTCTCGTTGGCACGACGCATGAGGCGTGCTCCCTTGATATAAGCCAGTCCGTTGGAACCGCCCGACTTGCGGAACAGTTCGCCCAATCGTACATTGTCTTTAGGCAAGGTGTACATTCCTGCAAACACTACCTCACCCTCAACACTCACATTCTGCTGTTCGCTATAAGCCGGGCTGCGCATTACATACACTTCGTCGAAGGGCATGAGCTTGAACTCGGGTTGTCCGTCTACAGCAAAGCCGTCCTTCAACGATACGGTAAAGGTCTGGGCTATAACCGAATCGGGACGCAGTGCCTTGGGGTCGGTGATACGTCGACTAATGTAGACATTGACAGACGAGGCACGATCGGTCAATCCGCCTGCCTGAAGCACGAAGTCTTCAACGGTCTCGTTCTCGGCATAGCGATAGGTGCCGGGATAGTTTACCTCGCCACGTATGGTAAGCGTGCGCTCCTGTATTTCCTCTGGACGTGTGGGAATGAAGAGCACGTCGTTCTCCTTCAATGGTATGTCGGCTACACGTCCACTCATGATGCCTGCCACGTCAACGCGTATTGCCTCAAGCGAGCGGTCGGCCTTCATACGGTGCATAACGGCACGGGCAGTGAAGGCTTTCTCTGTGACACCCTCAGCCTGGTCAAGGAGTGTGCGCACGCTGTTGACATGCTCGCCAAGATTGTACTTGCCGGGACGGAACACGGCACCACGCACCTCGACGGTGTTGGCAAAGCGAGGCAGGATAGAGTCTACCTCAACCGAGTCGCCATCGGCTATGTGGAAACTTGCGAAGTCGAACTCGCCTACATTATAGACTGAATACTCGCGTCCGGTCTTACGATTGACACGCACAGCCTTGGTGTAGGCATCGCCCGTGAACGAACCTGCATATTTGAGAAGCGAAGCTACCGACTCGTTCTTCTTCATCTCGTAGAACATAGGACGCTTCACCTTGCCCGAAATATTGACAAGACAGTCGTAGGGTCCTACAACGATTACGTCGCCTTCGGCAAGACGCACGTTGCCCGTAAGACGACCGTTGAGAATGTAGTCGTAAATGTCGACAACGGTAACGAGTCGACCGCTACGATACACCTTGATGTTACGCAATGTACCAAGTTCGTTGGTGCCTCCTGCCATGTAAAGGGCGTGGAACACTGTGGCGAATGCTGACAGAGTATATGTGCCTGGCAAACGCACCTCGCCCATGACATTGACCATAATGGTGCGTGTCTGACCTACCGTAAGGCGCACGCGGCTGCTTGTATAGCGACTGCCAAGCGTAGCACGCAGGCGGGCATTGGCCTGTGCCACGGTGAGTCCTGACACCTGAACGGGTCCGTAACCCTCAATAGTGACATCGCCGTCGGGCGATACGGTGCACTGCTCGGTCTTCTGCGAAGCTCCGTAGATGTCGATGATTACGGCATCGCCAGGACCAAGACGATAGTTCTGAGGTGTGGCTATGTTCATATTGGGCTCAAACGAAAGAAGCTTGCTATTGAAGATGTCGCGACCGAAGACACGGTTTTTGCTTTTTGCCAATGAGTCCTTATCGCTACTGACCATTGCAGCCATCTCTTTCTGAAAGTCGACATACTCCTCATCGTTGTCGTCGTAGGTATGGGTATAGCTGCGGTCGGGCTGCGCCTTAACTCGCTGCGAAGAATATTCGGCAGCCTCAGCATCAGCCATCTTGCCATAGTCATTGCGTGTCTTGCCATTATTGGTGCGCATACGTGAGGCGTCACTGCCGTTCTTGGAACCCACCGAGCTCATTGAGCCTTGATTCATCTGGCTCTCGTACTTGGTTCGCACGCGATGTATCTGAGATATGTCGACTCCACGCTGCATGAGTTTGGTTACTATCTGGGCATTTGACGTGCCGGCAGCATGCTCCTTGGCTACAAACGCCATAACCTGGTCGTCGGTCATCGACTGTGCTGCTACCGCCAAAGGCATCAGAAAAGCGAGCAATATGTATACTATGTATCTTCTCATCATATATTAATAAGTAATTTATTTGCAAAGTTACGGAATTACAGAAAATAAACAATGAAAAAGGAGGGGATTTTACACAAAAGAGGGTGTGTCAAGACACACCCTCTACAAAAGTTTGCTGTTTTTATTCTTGCTGCACGTCGGACGGGAATCCGCCGTTCCTATATTATCTGCGACGCAGAGTCTTAGGCATGTTACTGTCGATGCGCTTCAGAGTGACGCCCTTGCCATACGACTTGCCCTGCGATGTTGTCTGTACAGAGTCGGAGCCAAGAGCACGTGTGCCGCGACTTGTGACACGCTCGCAGTCGAACGTTATGTACTCGTCAACATTGATGCCTTCCATAACTCCGTTGAACAGATCCTGCTTCTCTTTAGAGTCCCATCCGAGGAAGAAGCCGGAGGTATCAGAATTGCCATTGGCATCAAGAACGTATCGTAATCCGCTATTGATATACTCTATATTGATGTTGCCAGTACGCGGGTCGATATACCACTTGAATCGACTGATATTGGTGTCGCCATTGTCGGCATAGTCGGTCTCGTAACCTGTACCGTTGCACGACTTGGAAGTGTACTGTGTAAAGGTGAACTCTACATCGAAGTAAGCAGTATACCACTGACCATCATCTTCTTTAAAATTGCTCTTGGCATTACCGGTCCATGTGCCATTGAGGGTGCGAGCCATAGATACAAGCTGGTCGTCGCCATAGTTGAATGGTTTGTCGTACCAGTCGTAGTCGTCATACCAGTCGCCATAATAGTCGTCATACCAATAATCGTCGTCGGTATCGCAACTTGTGAACATTGCCGGTGTCAATGCCAACATTACCATTGTAAGGAAAGTATAAACTCGTTTCATAATGTATGTGTTTTAATTGTTTTCTGATGCAAAGATAGAAAAACGTAATAATACTGCAACGTATAAAATCCATAATAGTAAGTAGGGAAATCCCTATTTGCTACTAATTGAGCCATAAAAACGACATTACAGTTGTCTATGTAGATAATAATGTATAAATTTGCCATATACATATTATATATACAATAATCAAAAAACATAAAGACATGAAAGTATTTCAAAGTTCTGTTGTACGCGCATTGTGCGCTATAATAGTAGGAGCGCTGATTGTGAAATATCGCGAACTTACAGTGACATGGATAACAATAGCCATAGGCGTGCTTTTCTTCCTGTCGGGAGTGTTCTCGTGCGTGGCATATTTCATTGCACGTGGCAAGAGCAGCGACGTGCAGGTGTTTGACGCTGACGGCAGACAGATTACGGGACTGAGACCTACATTCCCTATCGTTGGACTGGGCAGCCTCATCCTGGGACTAATACTCGCACTGATGCCAAACACGTTTGTGCAGAGCCTGATGTATATACTAGCAGCTATGCTGATATTGGGAGCTGTGACACAGATGGTGAATCTTGTGGCGGCTTCGCGCATGGCACGCATCGGATTCTACTATTGGATTATGCCAGCACTGACTCTGCTTATAGGCATTGTGGCAATAGTTTCGCCGTCGTCGATTGCGTCAGCTCCGCTGTTCGTAATAGGTTGGGCTATGATTGTATACGGTATTGTCGAGCTGACCAACGCCATCAAGCTGCACCGCCTGCGCCGTGCTTTCGAGCACAGCGTGAGCACTACTGTAGAGGGGGAAAACCAGCAAGCACAAAAGGCAGAAAACCAACAATAGGGATTTTCCCACCCGCGTTTAGGGAAAATCCTTTTGCCAGCCCATAATGTGTATGTACCTTTGCAAGTGTAAAAAGAAAACATTTGTCGAACAATATAAAACATATACATTATGAAAAAGCTGATTTCCATACTAATGCTTCTGATGGCGTTCACAATGTCGTCAAACGCTATGAGTTATGAGCAGGCACGTCAGCAGGCCCTGTTCCTGACCGACAAGATGGCTTATGAGCTCAATCTGACCAACGACCAGTATGAGGCTGCATACGAGATAAACCTCGACTACCTTATGAGTGTAAACACTGTCGACGACCTGTATGGTGCCTACTGGCGCTACCGCAATCTCGACATGAGCTACGTTCTGCTCGACTGGCAGTATCGCGCCTTCTGCGACGCAGCCTACTTCTATCGTCCGCTCTACTTCAACGCAGGCTACTGGCACTTCGGCATATACGCCCGCTACCCGCACCGCGACTACTTCTACTTTGACCGCCCGACAGTGTACATCAGCTATTGCGGCGGCCACTCATGGCACACGAACCGCGGACGCTCATGGTATCACGGCCGTAGCTATGGTCCGCGTCGTGGTGACAACCACTTCGGAATGCGCGACGGATTCGACCGCGGCGACTACGGACGCGGCAACAGACAGTCGTTCGGCTCACGCGAACCGCAATATATCTCAGGTCGTCCGCAAAACTCATTCGGAAGCCAGAGCAACCGTCAGCAAGGCTCGTTCGGCAGCCGTGGCAGCAGCACACGCACTACTGTAAAACGCTCGTTGACCGACAATAATACGAATCGTGGACAGTTTGGATCGCGACGTGGAGGTGATGACGTATACGGCACACCGCGCAATACGTTCACACGCCCCAACTCTTCGAGCCAGTCCATTCAGTCAAGACCATCGTTCGGCAACAGCAACCGCAACAACACGTCGTCGTTCGGCTCACGCAGCTCGTTCGGTAGCTCACGCAGCAATGGAGGCTCATCGTTCAGTGGCGGCACGCGCTCAAACGGCGGAAGCAGAAACAGCAATGGCGGCGGAAGCCACGGCTCATTCGGAAGCCGTCGCTAACAGAACACCATCATACACAGCTCAACAACAAAATATATAAAGGTTGAAAATGAAGTGTGAGGATGTCAAAACCATAATGTTTTGAACATCCTCATCTTTTATGTATACACGACACATCCAATAAAAAAACAAATAAAAATCGACAAGAAGCAGGTTTATATAAAAAATAAATGGTAATTTTGTAATTACAAAAATCGGAGAATGTTTACTACTATACTGCTTTTAATTATTTACTAAGTTATGGATTCACTATTTACATTACAGTACACCTGCCTACTTGTATTCGCAATGATTATGTTGCAGCTTATTGTGTCACGACTATACCTAACATCAACAACTCTACAATATGAGAAGTCGCGACTGTTGCTCATAGCGACAGCGATAGTACTGATAACACACTACGCGCTACAGATCAAATTCAAATTGCGAGCCAACGACAACAACGTAGGCACCGTATTCAACATGCTTTTCTATCCTATTGCCAGCTATTTTCTGGCGTGCTCGATAATACAGATACAAAGTTCACGAAAAACCACACGGCGTTATGTCATAATAGGCTTACTGGCATGCCTTGCAATAGTGGGTGTGTTCGGTACGGGATGGTTTGTCACTGGCAGCATGGCACTTGGCTATTTCAGGCACATAATGTTCGGTATATTCGCTATCAGTATGATATATTTCATTGTTTCGCCTACCATTATACTAAGACGCACCACACATCGTATCAACGACGAGACGGGCGGCGATATCTCTCCATACGACCGCTATGTTTCGTCAAGCTATAGAATGCTGTGTATGTTGGCGCTATCGATGATTTTCGCCATAACATGGCGACCTGCATTGTTTGTTGTAGGTCCGCTCATATTGCTCGCAATATTTCTGTTTGTCTCAAGTTTCGTGGCGCTGGGCTTCAATATAGCTTCAGTGAAAGACGTTCTGGACGAAGACGATGCCAACAACACGGCAACCGACAACATAAGCCAAAATATCATAAACGACGACCCGACAACGGTATCAGCACAACAAGCCGAACAAATAAGCGAAATACTGGCACAATGGGTAGCCGACGGCGGATTTCGCGACACATCAGCCAACATCAGCAAGCTGGCCCAACAGACACGTATATCGCGCATACGGCTGAGCCAATACTTTGACCAACAACTCGGCTCAACGTTCCGTGTATGGCTGTCAGGCATACGCTTTGCCGAAGCACAACGGCTAATCCAGGTACACCCCGAATACAACAACGACACAATATCGGTATATTGCGGTTTCTCATCGCGTAGCCAGCTGTACAAGATATTCAACGACAACACAGGCATGTCGCCACGCGAATGGCGAGAAATGCAGAGTAAAAGTACTACAATATAATTGTTGTTAAACTTGTTTTGCGTTATTTTGCCAATTAAAGCGAAAATTGTAATTTTGCATATTGACGAGTAGACAAGGAGATTGGCTTTCCTTGACAATCGTTGAATACACCCGAAGATTACAGAACAATTCATTTATAAGATTTTATAATAATTATGGCAAAGAAAGCATTATTGATGATCCTCGACGGATGGGGCATCGGCCAGCATGGCAAGGGAGACGTTATCTACAACACACCTACTCCTTATCTCGACTATCTCACAGCTGTTAGTGCTCACTCACAGCTCCTCACCTGCGGCGAAGACGTAGGTCTGCCCGCAGGACAGATGGGTAACTCGGAGGTAGGCCACCTCAACATCGGTGCTGGTCGCATCGTTTATCAGGACCTCGTAAAGATCAACCGCGCATGCAAGGACGGTTCTATACTCCAGAACAAGGAAATCATTAACGCTTACAGCTACGCTCAGAAGACCGGCAAGAAGCTCCACCTCATGGGTCTTACTTCTACCGGCGGCGTACACTCTTCACTCGACCACCTCTTCAAGTTCATCGAAATCGGCAAGGAGTATGGTCTGAAGGACGTATATGTACATTGCTTCATGGACGGCCGTGATACCGACCCGAAGTCGGGCAAGGGCTTCATCGAGCAGGTACAGCAGTGCTGCTCTGACAACGGCGCACACATCGCAAGCATCGTAGGTCGTTTCTACGCTATGGACCGCGACAAGCGTTGGGAGCGCGTTAAGGAGGCTTACGACCTGCTCGTTGAAGGCAAGGGCAAGCAGTCGGCTGATATGGTTCAGGCTATGCAGGAGAGCTACGACGAGGGCGTAACTGATGAGTTCATCCTTCCTATCAACAACTCTACCGTTGACGGTACAATCCAGGAGGGCGACGTTGTCATCTTCATCAACTATCGTAACGACCGTGCCAAGGAGCTTACCGAAGTGCTCACACAGAAGGACTACACCGAGGCTGGCATGCACACTATCAAGGATCTGCAGTACTACTGCATGACTCCGTACGACGCTTCGTTTGAGGGTGTACACATCCTCTTCCCGAAGGAGAACGTAACAAACACTCTCGGCGAATACCTCGCTGCCAACGGCAAACGTCAGCTCCACACTGCAGAGACAGAGAAGTATGCTCACGTAACATTCTTCTTCAACGGTGGTCGTGAAACACCGTATGAGGGTGAGGATCGTATCCTTGTTCCTTCACCAAAGGTTGCCACTTACGACTTGAAGCCGGAGATGAGCGCATACGAGGTTAAGGACAAGCTCGTTGGTGCTATCCAGACTCAGGAGTACGACTTCATCGTTGTTAACTTCGCCAACGGCGACATGGTAGGCCACACTGGAATCTACAACGCTATCGCTAAGGCTGTTCACGCTATCGACAACTGCGTTAAGGAGGTTGTTGAGACAGCTAAGGCCAACGACTATGAGACTATCATCATCGCCGACCACGGCAATGCTGACCACGCTCTTAATGAGGATGGCACTCCTAACACAGCCCATTCATTGAACCCGGTTCCGTTCATCTACGTTACTGACAACAACTCAGCAACTGTTAAGGACGGTCGTCTGGCTGACGTAGCTCCTTCTATCCTCCACATTCTCGGAATGGAACAGCCCGCTGATATGACTGGCGAGAACCTCATTGAGGACAACAAGTAATCAACAGATTTACTAAATATATAAAAAACTGGCAAGCAACCAATTGGTCGACTTGCCAGTTTTTTATTTATACATTTTTACTTCACAATCAGCTTTCCATTCACGCTGGTAACGTTGTATGTCTTGCCCTTTTGGGTCTTGAAGCGTACGGTCTGGTCGCCATAACGAACCTCGCAAGGCTCACCTGCACCTGAATAGACAGCAGCCTTAGCCAGCTTGCCACCATTCCATACGATGCCTACGGTGAAGTTGCCACGGGCACGCAGACCCTCGATAGTTCCTTCAGCCCAAGCATCAGGCAGAGCAGGCAACAGATGGATGAATCCCATGTGGCTCTGCATAAGCATCTCTGTCACACCGGCAGTTCCACCGAAGTTTCCGTCAATCTGGAACGGAGCATGAGTATCCCACAGATTGTCGAGCGTACCATTCTTAAGCAGGTTGCCATAGAGTTTATAGGCATGGTTGCCGTCGTGCAGACGTGCCCACTGATTGAGTTTCCATCCCATCGACCAGCCTGTAGCTCCGTCGCCACGATGCTCAAGCACTACACGCGAAGCCTTGGCAAGCTCTGGAGTTGTGACAGGCGAAACGGTATGACCCGGGTGCAAGCCGAACAGATGATTGACATGACGATGCTCGTCCTTAGGATCATCAATGTCGCGCGACCATTCCATAAGCTGTCCGTAACGACCTATCTGATAAGGAGCGATGTGCTTCAATGCATCTTCCCACACACGGCGGTCCTTGGCGTCGCGGCCGAGAATCTTGCTCGCCTCAATAGCATCCATAAGAATCTCGCGCACCACAGCGTGAGCAAAAGTAGCACCCTCGTCAACCGGTCCGTGTTCGGGCGAAGTAGACGGTGCTGCGGTATATACGCCATCCTTGCGATGCCACAGATAGTCGGCAGCAAAGTCGGCACTACCCTTGATTATGTCGTAAGCCTCGTTGGCAAGGAATCGGCGGTCGCGTGTGTAGTCGTAGTAGTTCCACATGTGTGTAGCAAGCCACGGACCTGCAAACGGAGAGAAGTTCCACGACATATCCTCGCTCGACAACGGCGATGTGAATCCGAAGATGTTGGCAGAAACAGATGTTGTCCATCCACGTGTACCGAAGTAAGCCTTGGCAGTAACCTCACCCGGCTTGATGAGTGTGCGGATGAAGTCGAACAACGGCTGTTCGCACTCGCTGAGGTTGGTCTGGCATGCCGGCCAGTAGTTCATCTGCAAATTGATGTTGGTGTGATAGTCGACACGCCAAGGTCCGTCAACATTGTTGTGCCATACGCCCTGCAGGTTGGCTGGCATATTGCCCGGACGCGACGAAGCGATGAGCAGATAGCGGCCAAACTGATAGTAGAGCTGTTCGAGATAGAAGTCCTTCTGACCGCGACGATAGTTGCTGAGTCGCTGGTTGATGGGCATGTCCTTGACGTTGGCTGTAGCATTGTTGATATTGAGCTTTACGCGGTTGAACAGACTTGCATAGTCATTGTAGTGCTCCTTGAACAACGACTCATAGCCCTTGGCAACAGCCTGGTCGACCCACTGACGTGTTGTAGACTCTGGATTGACACCTACATAAGCCTTTGCATCGTCGAAATTGGGATTGTAGTTGGGCTTGTAATCAGTGTCAGCAGTGATGATGAACACCACCTCGTCGGCACCCTTGACTGTGATTTTGCCGTTGTGATTGTCGACTGAACCACCCTTTGCCACAGCCTTCATACGTATGCAATACTGCATATTATTATTGTCGAGACGGGCATTCCACAAGAGTTCGTCGTTGCCTTCAGCCTTCATTTCACCCTCTGAAACAGGATTCTTGGCATACGAGAGCACGAGGTTCTGCTTGCCAGGACGTGAAGCCTTGAAGCGTACAGCCATCACGTTAGCAGGATAGCTGACGAAGTACTCGCGTGTATAGCTGATGCCGTCCTTGGCAAACGACACTACAGCCAGAGCCGAGTCGATAGAGAGCGAGCGGCGATAGCCCGTCATGCCCACCTCGCTAAGTCCGGTCTCAATGTACAGTTCGCCTGCTGTGGTGAAGCTACCAAAGCGGAAAGGTTTCTCTGCATCAGCCTCGTAAGGCACAGGACTGTTGAAGTTCTTGCGTGTGAGCAACTCAGCCTTCTTCAAGTCGTTGTCGACAAAAGCCTGACGGATGTCCTTGATGACACCAGCCGACTGCTTGTTGACATCCCAGTAGTAGCGTGCTCCCTTGCTGGTGTTAGGTCCGCCACGCCAGAGTGTCTTCTCATTGAGAGTGATACGCTCAGCAGGAACAGAACCCATGATATTGGCACCTATCGAGCCATTGCCTATAGGCAGCGACTGCGACTCCCACTCCTGGTCGGGATTCTTAACGACATCACCAGCTCTTTCAGGCTTGTTTTCGCCCTTCCACATTTGCGGATTGCCGCCATACCACACGGCCTGTCCACGCATGGTAGCCGGGGTATCAAACCAGTAGTTAAGCCCGTGCTGGGCCATTGCTGTTGATGTTGATGCTGCAACGAGTGCAGCGGTGTAGAGAAATTTTTTAAGCATTTGTATTTGGTTTATTAATATCTTCCTGTCTCACCAACGATTTCCTTGACGCTGTTAACGAAGTCACGGTCAGCCTTCAACGATTCGATGGTCATCGGCATACGATAACGCCAGTAATGGAACGGATTGGCAGGTACATTGATGCGCTCGCCGGTAGGATCGGCCTGACGTATGCGTTCGTCTGTGGCAAGCCAGTCTTGCAACTGCACTATGCACAACATCGACGGGGTCTGCATCTGACGTACTATTATCTCACGAGCCAGCCATCCCGGCAGCGGATGAGGTGCTGCGCCGGTATGATAGAGTACCGACTCGTAGTAGTCTTGCGCCACCTCATGATCTTCGTTCCACCACAGACGCAGCGTAGGCATGTCGTGCGATGAGAAGAGGCAAACCGAGCGGTAGGGATATTTCGACAGATCGGCGAAGCGTACGCCATACTCCTTAGGCATAGTCTGTACGTTGAGCGAGAGGATGCGCAGGTCTTTCATAACCCAGTCACGCTCTCGGGCACCATACCGAGGTCTTCGGCACACACAAGCATGCGTGTGGCCTGCACCAGTCGGGGCAGTTTCTTCATAGCCTCACGATACCAGAACATGTTGTGGCGACGATAGTAGAAGTCGTCATAGAGTCGGTAGAAGCGCTGCTTGTCGTCGTCGCTGAGCGCAGCATAGGCAAAGGTGAGATGTGCCGTGATGCGCGGATGATAGAGATAATTGCGCTTGCGGTCGCGCACGAACAGCACGTTCTCGATGAGCTTGTACAATCCGTCGCGCAATGCAATATCGGCAGCGGAGTCCTTGCCTGCAAAAGCAGCCTGCACCTTACGCTCGGTGTCGTATTCGGGACGCATTCTGAAGGTGCCGTCTTCGGCAACGGGTTGCAGATACTTTTCGGCTACATCCAAGGCACGTTCGCCGAAGATGCGCTCCAGCACCCACTTGTTGATGAACGGACGTGTATGTCGCTCCTCATCAAACTCAAATCCGTAGCTGCCTATCTCTGCCTTGGTCATTGGCAGAGCCGGCGAGAACTGTCCGAGCAAAGCATGTACGCAGTCTACCGGAATGTCCCATATACGGAAGAATCCGAGCACGTGGTCGATGCGATAAGCATCGAAATACTTAGCCATATTGCGGAATCGGCGCACCCACCACTGACATCCGTCGGCAAGCATACGGTCCCAGTTGTATGTAGGGAATCCCCAGTTCTGTCCGTTGGCAGCGAAAGCGTCTGGTGGTGCACCTGCCTGTCCGTCAAGATTGAAGTAGTGCGGTTCGAACCACACATCGCATCCTGTACGGTCAACACCGATTGGAATGTCGCCCTTTAAGATTACGCTGCGAGCCATAGCATGCTCGTGTGCGGCACACATCTGCTGGTCGAGCTCAAACTGCATATAGTAGAAGAAGGCAAGCTTCTTGTATGCCTTGGTGCGCGGATTGGAGAGTTGTCCACGCTCGGCTTCCGTCCATTCACGATGGCTGGGCCACGTGTTGAAGTCAGCAGTGCCGTATGCGTCGCGCAGATAGCTGTACTGTGCGTATGGCACGAGCCAGCGCTCGTTGTCGCGGAAGAACTTCTTGAAGGCAGCCGAACGCATGGTGCGCTCGCTCTCCTGCTCAAACATAAGGTGCATATACTGCTCCTTGGCACGTATCACACGCTCGTAGTCGACAGCCGGTAGTGCGTTAAGTTCTTGACGCAACGCT
>ULYQ01040190.1_pt1 | contig 54694 bp, 48 predicted proteins | sample 1962271 | NCBI WGS metagenome assembly ULYQ01 (sample SAMEA4835865, study PRJEB28245) | human gut metagenome | biome: gut microbiome; material: fecal sample | place: Denmark | collected 2008
TTATAAGGCATTCTCCCTCTTACCTTATGTAGTTATCAGTCACCGAGAAGCGCTGCGAGTTTTGCGATGATATCGTCATCGTCGTTCGCTGCTGCGGGGCGTGCCGCGGGACGTGCTGCGGGCGCGGGAGCGGGAGCCGCTTTCTTGGGAGCAGCGTGCGATACTTGCGTATAAAGCAAACCTTCTTCAAGGATGATGGTCTGGTTGCATTTCGCGCTGTTGTCGTCGGGCGTGATAACGCCTGCGTAAACTTCGATGCCGAGGTTGCGGAGATAGCTGATCAAAGGTTTAATGTTTCCTTTGCCGTACAGAAGGAAGATACCGTCGATTTTGCGGTTTTCCGCAATGCGGGTGGCGTCGATGACCTGACGAAGGTCAAGTTTACCTTTTCTCTTTCCTGCGAGAGAGGACAACGCGTCATAGTTATTGTCTGCGATGAAGTCTGCGTAGTCTTTGGTACGTTTTGCGCTGTATCCGTAGAATTTGCAACCTGCGACGTCGCCGTACTTGGATACTTCTTTCAATGCCTTTTCAAAGGAAGTGAACGGTACGCGGACACTTTCGATATCGGCTAAAACAACGATTTTCTTGGTATTCATAAATAACCCTCCATTTATTAACAATGTATATTATTTTTCAAGTTCTCTTTTATAAAAGAACAAATATTGCTGTGCGTATCCCGACAGGTTGCCGAACTTATCCGTCAGAGCCTTTCTGATTTTTGCGGGATTGTCCTCGTGCCCGAAGTAGGAATTGTAAACTTTTTTTATCCAGGTATCGACGGGGAAAACGTCTTCTCGCCCGAAACCGAACAACAGTATGCAATCCGCAACTTTCGGCCCGACGCCTTTGAGCGTCATAAGCTCCGTCCTTGCCTTGTCGGTCGAAAGAGTTTGAAGACCGTCAAGGTCAAAGCCGTCTTTCACCGCGCGCGCCGTTTCGACGATATAAGGGGCGCGATACCCGAGCCCTGCCTTGAAGTAATAATCGGCGTCTTTTTCGGACAACGCTTTTGCCGTCGGAAATGCGTTGAAACCGTCGCACCTGTCGCCGAGAGCCGTCGACAGCCTTTCGATAATCGATTTTATGCGGGGAATGTGGTTGTTTGCCGAAATTATGAAACTTATCAAGGTCTCAAACGGATCTTGTTGAAGAATTCTTATCCCCTGTCCGAAATCGATTGCCGCACGAAAAAGGCCTTTATCACCCAATTTCAACCTAATTATATCATAGTTTTTGCACAAATCAAAGTATTTTACAAAAAAATTTTCGTCCGTGCAGGCTATTTCTACGTTATTTTTTACGTTTTTTAACCGGGCGCGCTGATTTTTCGCGATTATTTCGTATCCGTCGTCGATTTTTTTATATCGGAACACCTGTCCGCATTCCAGAGTTTTCCGTATATCGAAGTCACGGGGATTTATTACGGTAATTTTACCTTTTTCGACAATATAATCCATAAGGATTATATTAAATCCGGAAAAATACCGCTGTCAAGCGTTTTTTCGCTTTATTTATCCATAAATATGCGCGCGCGTGAGAATTTTCGCACAAAAAAACCCTGCGAAATCTCGCAGGGTGCTTCGTTTTTCAACTTATTCCGCTTCGTAAACCGAAACTTGTTTATCGTTTTTGCCCTTTCTTTCAAAACGGACGATGCCGTCTTTCAATGCGTAAAGCGTATCGTCGCTGCCGATACCTACGTTGGTGCCGGGATGGATTTTCGTACCGCGTTGGCGCATAAGAATGTTGCCTGCAAGCACGAATTGTCCGTCGGAACGCTTGGGACCGAGGCGTTTTGCCGCGCTGTCACGTCCGTTGTGTGAGCTACCCGAACCTTTTTTATGAGCAAATAATTGTATATTAATAAACATATTACTTTACCTCCAATTCAATGAAATCCGAAAAGCCTTCGTGCAAATCGAAGATTCCCAGATATAGTGTGTTCAGAATCATATCGGCGTCGCGGCGTCTTTCCTTTGAAAGCGGGGGGAGCGTGAATTTAAGATATCCGTCTTCTTCCCTGACTTCGTAATCGAGATCGATGCCGGCAACCTGCATAAGCCCCAAAGCCGCCGTCTGTACGATGGACGATAACGCGCTGCAAACGATATCTTCGCCTTCAACGCCGTATCCCGTATGCCCGTCGCATTCAACGCTTACGATACTGCCGTTATGTTTTTGAATCCTGACCTTTGTCATTACTTTTTAATGGACAAAATTTTGAGTGCGGTGTAGGGCTGACGATGTCCTTGACGTTTGCGCTCGTTCTTCTTGGCTTTGTATTTGTAAACGATAACCTTATCGGATTTGTCGCTGTACAAAACTTCCGCCTCGACTTTGGCCTTTTTGAGGTCGTCGCCGACAAGCACCTTACCGTCGTCCGCAAGCATAACTACGTCCAAAGTTACCTTGTCGCCTTTGTTGGCGTCGAGTTTTTCAACCTTAATAATCTGGTCCTTTTCAACTTTGAATTGTTTACCGCCGGTTGCGATAATAGCGTACATATTAAATACCTCCTCTCTCCAGTCTCGCTATCGGGGTGGCGCAAGCGCACTTTGTACCCTTTCTACGCGGCACGAAATGTAATATAACAAAAAAAATCGGCAATGTCAACCGATTTTATTATATAAATAATATATGCGCGCCCGAAAACCCGCATTTTTACGCATAATTTTCACGTCCAACCAAACAAATAAGGATTCCCTTCCGGGCGATGCGTCGCACACTGCACTTTTGAAATCACATTATTGCAAGCAATAATGCTCACTCTTTTGCTTGTGTGCGCCTTTTCCCCACGGGTACACAGTATCCCGCGGGGTCCCCTGATTTCCGCTCGCAATGACATTAAGTACTTCGTACGGAATAAAATACACTCCCTAAAAAGTCAGAATTTTGATGAGATTGTGTTTTTCTCGGCGGGTTCAGAAAATTCCAGTGTACTAATGCGTACACGAATTTTCAAGTTCCGCCGAAAAAGCAGAATATCGCAAAATTATGACTTTTTAATATAGGAGTTTGGCGTTTTCGGGTAAGGTTAACACCGCTTCGTTCGTCGGCGAAAGGCTGAACTTTTCGCGGTGTAAAAGCGCGTCGGGAATAATGTAAATGCGCTTGCCTTTCCAAATCGTTTTGCACTCTCTTTCAAGGTAACGCAAAGCGAATATTTTGTTGTAAACGTCGGGGTTTGCGGTAACGATGACGGAACGCGGATCCTCGTCGCTCATAAGATTCATAAGGGCTTCGCGAATACGCATAATGACGTATTCTTCCGAGAAAACGAACCCGTCGCCCTGACAATACGGACATTCCGAAAGCAGCAGATCGTAAACGCTACTTCTTGTTTTCTTTCGCGTGACTTCGACAAGTCCCAAAGTGGTCATTACGGGTTTACTTGTGCGGACGCGGTCTTTTTTGAGTTCCTTTTCAAAAGCGGCAAGCAGTTTTTTGCGGCTTTCTTCCAACTCCATATCAATGAAGTCGACGATGACGATACCGCCGATATTGCGAAGGCGCAACTGTTTGGCGATTTCCTCCGCCGCCAGAAAGTTGGTGTTGAGGAATGTTTTTTCCAAATCGTTCTCGCCGACGTATTTGCCGGTATTGACGTCGATTGCGGTCAACGCTTCGGTGCGGTCGATAACGATATACGCGCCGTTTTTCAAAATTACTTTGCGTTTTATGAGTTTTGAAATCTGCGACTGCAAATTGTAATAAGTGAACAGGTTTTCGGTGCCCGTATAAAGTTCCACAACGTCTCTGTCGCCGTAAATTTCGACAAGACTCTGGCGAAGGTCGCGGGCAACGATTTCGTTGTTGACGATAATGCGGTCGATGTCGGAGTCCAGAATATCGCGGATTGTGCGGAAGATAAGGTCGCCCTCTTCGTAAACGACGTCGCCGTCCTGCGCGGTTTTGTAACTTTGCACGATGCTTTTCCATTTCTGGACAAGTGAATTCATTTCCTTGACGATATCCGCGTCGTCGGCGTTCTGCGCGGCGGTGCGAATGATAAAGCCAACGCCCGCGGGGCAGTTTTCTTTGACAAGTTTCAAAAGCGCGTCTCTTCTTGTCTCGTCGGAAATTTTATGAGATATGCCGACGTAATCCATCTGCGGCATAATGACCACGAGCCTGCCCGGCAACGATATGTTTTGCGAAATCCTGACGCCTTTCGTGCCGAAATAATCCTTGACGACCTGACACATAATGCGGTCGCCCGGCGACACGTTGAGTTTTTGCGGCATAACGAGCGCGCCGTCGCCCAAAGTGGTCTTGTCGACAAGCGTTTCGCCCGCGTAAAGGAAGGCGTTTTTTTCAAGCCCGATATTGACAAACGCCGCTTTCATTCCCTGCAAGGTATTGACGACTTTGCCCTTGTAAATGTTGCCGACGATTTTCGGTTTCGTTGCTTTTTCGACGTAATATTCCTTCAACTCGTTATTTTCGGTCATTGCGACGCAAACGCGCTTCGGGTGGTAGTCGATGAAGAGTTTTTTCATAAAAATTCCTTATAAAACGTCGGATTTTTGAAAATTCCGCCGTGTAAACGGTGTTTTTCGCGTCCAACAAAAATATATTCAACCGAATTCGATTATTCGATTTTCATTCATTTATGCAACTAAATATTGTAATATGCATTATAAAAAATGTCAAGGGATATGGGATTTTAAGTCGTTGGCATATATCGTGAAAATCCGCCGTATAATAGCGTGAGGTGACAAATATGAAATACGAAGACATCGATAACGTGGAAAACCAGATTATCAACAACGATTACGTTTCGTACGACGTAAAACCCGCGCGCAAATCGCGGCAATTCTTTGAGAAAATCAAAGGCTCTTTCAATAAGGAAGGCACGGGCAGTCTGCTGATTCTGCCGCTTATGGCGCTTACCGCGATTTCCCTCGGCTTTCTGATTGCACAAATCGCAAAATACGCAAGCATTGCCGCGCTTACTTCGATATTGACCTGAAAAAGTGAAAATCAAAATTCACCCGATGTCGATAATCGTTGCCGCCCTTCTCGTGTGGAAATTCGGCATCGGGGCGTTTTTATCGAGCGTTCTTGCGGTTACTCTGCACGAATGTTTCCATGCGATCGCCGCGAAAACAAGAGGTTATCCGTCCGAGCGGATAATTTTTTTGCCCTACGGCGCGACGCTTTACAACAATCACGATTTCGACAAAACGTCCAACGTAATAATCGCGCTTGCAGGACCGCTTCTGAACCTTTCGCTTGCGCTTTTTACCGTGGCGATATGGTGGATTTTTCCCGAAAGTTTTGCATATCTTCAAACGTTTTTTTACGCAAATCTCTGGACGGGGCTTTTCAATCTTTTGCCGGTAACTCCGCTGGACGGCGCAAGGGTTATCGAGGCAATTTCGGGATATAAACCGAGAGTGATAAAACTGCTCAGAATTTTTGGGATAATCCTGTCGCTCGCGCTGCTTATATTTTACCTGTTTTCGCTAAAAACCACGCCGAATTTCACCTTTCTTTTAATGGCGGCGTTTCTGATGATTTACAACATTTTTGAAAGCGACGCGGCAGACCTGAAATACCTTAATAACTCTTCCCCGATTGTGAAAAACTATGACAAAGGCGTTATCGGTCAAACGCTGTATATCGACGAAAACGCAACTTTACAGCGTATTTTATGCCTGATAAAACCTGATTATCGTTATGTTTTTTACGTTATGAAAAACAACGAAGTCGTGTGTAAACTCGGCGAAGACGATATGCAACGATTGATTCTGAACAATCCGCTTTTTAAAAAAATCGGCGAGGTTATTCCCCGAAACTTCCGAAATCCTTAACCCGTATGGCGGTTGCGTCGATAAGAATATCCAGCCCGTATTCCGACGGTTTCAGACACACTTTTATGCTTCCGGGATACAGCTCGAAATAAGTTTTCAGCATATCGTTTACGTCGCTTTTCAAAAGGTCGTTGAGCCTGTCGGGATGGGAAACTTTATCGCTTAAAATGACGTTTTTCAATCTTTCGCTTGCAAGTTTTGCAGTCTTTTTCACAGTCCGAAAAACCTCCTGATTCTTGTGCCGAGTCCTGCGCGCGAAACGCAGTCGTAAATGTTTTTCGTGCCGTTTATGACGTTTGACGCAAGCATCTTGAAAGCGCGCCCCGAGGTCGTGTCGAAAGGCACTTTCCCCGTCTGCGAATACATCGTGATGTAGTCGTCCTCGGGAATAACTCCGACAGGCTCGCATCTGACGGCGCGCACTATATCGCCCGCACTCATCATTTCGCCCTTCGATACCATATCGCCGCGCACGCGGTTCACGACAAGTCCGACGCTCATAAGACAGTACCCGGACAGTATTGACAACACTTTGTCGGCGTCGCGCACAGCCGAAATATGCGGCGTCGTTACGACGATTGCCTCGGTTGCCGCCGATACCGCGCGGTGAAATCCGTTGTCAATGCCCGCGGGACAATCTATTATCACGAAATCGAAGTTGAGCGCGAGCGCGTCCACAACGTTTCGGAAACTGCACGCCGTAATAAGCGGACTGTCCTGGATTTTCGCCGACGGCAAAACGTAAAGCGTGGGATTGTCGACGTCCTGAATCAACGCCTGTTTCAGTCTGCATTTCCCCGATATGACGTCAAGGACGTCGTAAACCACCTTGTTTTCGACCGCAAGCACGACGTCAAGGTTATTAAGCCCGATATCGGCGTCCACAAGCACGACTTTTTTGCCCGTTTCGGCAATCGCGATTCCGAGACTTGCCGTAAGCGTCGTTTTGCCGACACCGCCTTTTCCCGATGTAACAACAATTTTTCTTCCCACAATTTACCTCCGCATATATGGTAAACCGTGAAATTCTGCAAAAAAAAGCGTTTCCCGTAAAAGAAACGCTGATTATGTCGATTTATGTCAAAACCACAGTCTTTTGTGTCAAAAGAACACTCAATGTGTTTTTTCGTGATTTTACTTGTTTTTATATGTTTTTATTGATTTTTCGGACGATTTCGATAAATATCCGTCAATCAACCTTCATATTAAGCATCTGACTTAACGCTTTGCCGTCTTCCAGAAGCACGCCGCCGCCGAGAGCCGCGGCATTGTCATAGTCTTTCAGTTGCGTTATCGGCAGGTAAAGCCTGACGCCCAGATATTCGATAAGTCCGGGAAGTTCCGACGTGCCGCCCGAAATGAAAATGCCCTTTTTGCCGATTTCACCCGCAAGTTCGGGCGGAGTCATATTCAGGACGTTTTCAACGACTTCGATAAGTGCGTCGATGGATTTTGAAATAGCGCGGCGCACGTCTTTTGCCGACGCTTCCATACTGCGGGGCGTTCCGTCCAGAACGTCGCGACCGCTGATTTCGGTTGCCGACAAATCGTTGTCGTACATACTGCCGACGTCAAGTTTCAACTTCTCCGCGGTATAATCGCCGATTTTCAAACCGTAATTTTCAACGAAATAATCTATGATTTTGGAATTGAGCATCGCGCCCGCGATATTCACGCTGCACGCCGCGGAAATTCCGTTTTTCGTGACGCTTGCGACTTCCGCAGTGCCGCCGCCGATATCCAAAAACAGTCCGCCGACGCTGTTGGTGTATGCAAGCAGCGCAAGCGGCGACTCAACAAGAACGACGTCTTTCACGCCGGCGTTTAGCATAACCGTTTCGACGTCGCGCCTTTCGACAACGGTAAGTCCCGACGAGATCATCACAACCGCGCGGATTTGCGGCTTGAAAATCTTTTCGGGCAAAAGTCTTTTGATAAATTCGCTCATCATAAGCGACGCGTCCTCGACGCTCACAACGACGCCTTCGCGCACGGGATAAATTTCACGCGCGTTTCCCATCGTCGTTCTGACGTAGTTTTTCGCGGCGTTTCCCGATTCCACGACTTCGCGTTTTTTCTTGTGCGTGCTGACGACGACGACCGACGCTTCTTTCAGAACGATGCCTTCGCCGCGCTTATAAATCGTAATGTAAGACGAGCCGAAATCAACGGCAAGTTCCATGAGTGCCATAAATACTCCTTAAAAATTCATCGATACGCACTGCCGTTTCTTCGACGGGCAAGCCCATAATATTTGAGAAACTGCCGGAATAACCCGCCACGACGACGTCGTCCTGAATGCCGTACGAGCCGGCTTTGTCCAGGGGGCTTCCCGTTGCGACGTATTCCTTAATCGTATCCGACGAAAGGTTTTTCATTTTAACTTTCGACACGACGTAAAAAGTCGTGATTTTATCGTTGAATCTCAACGCGACGCCGGTATAAACGAAATGCGTACGATTTGACAAGGTTTTCAGCATTTCCGTGGCGTCGTTCTCGTCCTTGGGTTTCAGAAAATATCTGCCGTCCATAAAAACGACGGTATCCGCGGCGACGACAAGCGCGTCCAAAGCGTCGGACGCCATTGCTTTTGCGCGCGCGTTATCGGTGACGAGTTTTGACGGAAAACGCCCGATTTTCTTTTCGGGCGCGTCGTTTACCGATATCGTAAATTCGGGAAAAATCTCCCTTAAAAGTTCCTTCCTTCGGGGCGAACCCGACGCAAGAACCACTTTTACGTCATTATAAGATTTCAAGGTTTTTACCATATGCGCGCTTGAACTCGGACGATGCCGTGAGTGCTTCCTTGATTTCAAGCGAGCAGTCTCCTTCGGTTTCCGTTTTCATAATCACGCTGTCGCCGAGCACGTCGCAGTTGATGCCGGTGATAAGCCCGCTCTGGCTTCTGTCGAAACTTTCCGCAATACGCAGAATGACCGAAAGTTTTTTGATTGCCTCGACGTCTTCCTGAGAAAGCAGGACGCGGTATTTGCTCATATCGAGCTCGTTAAAGTCGCTCTTTTTGTGACCGCCCGCAACGAACGCCGCCACGACAAGATCCTTTTGCGAAATGCCGTAAAGGTTGCTGTTTAAGATGATATAACTGCTGTGGCGATGATGGTCATAGAACTTGATACGCATGCCGCTGTCGTGCAGAAGCGCGGCGACGCGCAACACCTTAACGTACGCTCTGGGCAGTTTATGCAGCACTTTTAACTGCTTAAACAGTTGTAACGACAGATTATACACGTGTTCCGCATGGGGAATGTTCGCGTCGAAATAGTGCATGAGCGTCTGAATGCTGTGTCCCAGAATATCCGACAACGGCTTCTCGTTGGTGCTGGGCACGGCATAGCGGAACATTGCGCCTTCGCGAAGTCCGCAACCGCTGACGATGATTTCATTGAGACCGACGTAATCGATAACTTCCTTAACGACTGCAAGCGCGGTCGGGAAAATATCGGCGCGTCCCGACGACAACCCTTTGATTTTTTGGGTGCGGTCAAGGTCAAGCGTTTTGATGGTGTTGTAAATCTGATTGAATTCTTCCGTCGAAAGATGGTAATTGTGCATCATATCGAGCGGGTATTTTTTGATATTCCTGCTTATGCGACCGAGGTTTCTGAACGTGCCGCCGACGCCGACGAATTGCGTATCGGGATCGATTTCTTTGAACCATTCGATCCTGTCAAGATGTTCCTTGATGAAATCCTGAACTTTTTTCGCTTTTTCTTCGGGCGGGCAATTATCGTTTTTGAAAAGGTCGGTAAGCGTTACCGAGCCGAAAGGCAGCGTTTCGCTGGCAAGAATATTCTTGCGGCTGTAGTAAATGAATTGCGTGCTGCCGCCACCGATGTCCATAATAAGCCCTTTGGGCACTTCCAGACTGTTGATGACGCCCTGATAAACAAGGTTTGCCTGCTCGTCCTTTGTCAGAACCTGAATCTTGATACCGCACGAAACCGCGACTTCGTCAAGAAAACTTTTCTGGTTTTTGGCGCGGCGTACGGCGGAAGTTGCGTAAGCGTAAATCTTTTCAACGCCGTTCGCGTCGCAAAGACGGCGGAACATTTTCAGCGTTTTTATCGTTTGCGCGATGCGTTGCGGCTTCAAAAAGCCGTCCCAGTCCATATCCTGCCCGAGGCGTACGGATTCCTTCAATTCGTCGAAAACGACAAAATATCCGCCTTCGAGAATGTTGACGAGTACGAGACGCGCGGAATTTGAACCTAAATCGATAATTGCAATCTTTTCCATAAAAAAATCCTTAAAACTTGTATATTGTTGTTTATTATTGAACCTAAAACTAATGGAATTATAACACATAAAAAAACGTTTGTATAGGGGGTATTTTCAAATTTTTGCACTTTTTGACAATTTTTTCGGGCGATTTTCGACGATTTTTCGAAATAACGCGCAAAAAAATCCCCGCACTGCGCGGGGACGTTTTTGAAGAATGCGATTTTGTTATTTCACGCTATGCCAACAAATAATAATACGAATGTTGCCAAAATTATCTGTTGGCGTCCGTCGAGACTATGCAACGTTGCGGACATTTCGCGGCGCATTTGCCGCAGTTTATGCATTTCGTGTAATCGATTGTGGCAAGGTTGTCGACGATGGTTATCGCGCCGACCTCACACTGTTTCACGCAGAGACCGCACGCGATACAGCCTTTCGTGCAAAGCTCGCGCACTTCCTTACCTTTCTGATGATTGCTGCACGCAACGTAATAAGTCGCGCTTGCGGGGATCCTTTTTATTATCTTTTTCGGACACACCGAAATGCACCTGCCGCAGGAAATGCACTTGCTTAATGACACTTCGGAATATCCTTTTTGTTTTACGGTAACGGCGTGATGCTGGCACGCGTCCACGCATGAGCCCGTTCCCAGACAGCCCCAGGCGCACTGTTTGCGACCGCCTGCAAGAAGTTCCATACTTCTGCAATCGCCGTATCCGACGTAATCGTATTTGTCTTTCGCGTCCTGACCGCCGTGGCAGCAAACGACGACTTTCGTCGCTTCGCCGGTGTCGGTGAGTCCCAGAATTTCCGCGATTTCTTCTTTCTTTTCTTTTGAGGTTGCGTTGCAGGAGGAAAGTTCCGCCTTTCCTTCGACAAGAGCGGTTGCAAAACCGTCGCAACCGGCGTATCCGCACGCGCCGCAGTTTGCGCCCGACAGACAATCCCTGACCTGGTCAATGCGTTCGTCGCGACTTACCGCAAGTTTCTTTCCGAGATACGCAAGCGCAATCGCGAACAGCATTGCAAGGACAAGAAGGATTAAAGCGGGGATAAATACTTGAAGCGCTTTCGACGCCGCTAATAAATTAATCATATTTCCGCCCTCCTTAAATCATACCGCCGAACGCCGTGAACGCCATACTCATAATGGACGCCGCAACAAGCGTAATGGGGAAACCCTGAAAACTTTCGGGGATATCGCTGTGACGCAATTTCTCGCGTATGCCCGCCATAAGTACGATTGCGAGCGTGAAACCGACGCCGCTGAAAACGCCGTTCAGGAACGCTTGTATAAGGTTGTATCCGTACGACGGCGTAACGTTGACGATCGCAACGCCCAGAACGGCGCAGTTCGTCGTGATAAGCGGCAGATATACGCCCAGCGCGTTATACAAGCCCGGGCTGAAACGCTTGATTACGATTTCGACAAGCTGCACGAGCGCGGCGATGACGAGAATGAACGCAATCGTCTGAATGTATTCGACGTTCCACTTAATAAGCAGAAGGTTGACCGCGTAAGTAATAATCGACGCGACGCCCATAACGAAGATAACCGCAACGCCCATACCGAGCGCGCTGTCGGTCTTTTTGGACACGCCGAGGAAAGGACAGATTCCCAAAAATTGCGCGAGGATAAAGTTGTTTACGAATATCGCGCCGATAATAAGGTATAAGTACGACATTTATTTACCCTCCTTTATGATAATGGGTTTCAGTTCTTCAATGCGGATTTCTTCGCGAAGAGCCTTATCGCGTTTTCTGTTGCTGATGTAGTTTACGGCAGCCATCATAAGTCCGTACACCAAAAATCCGCCGGGAGCCATCGCAATTACCGACATCGAATATTCGGGAAGACTTCCGATTGCGATACCGAAGAATGTACCTGCGCCGATGACTTCTCTGATGCAGCCCATAACGGTGAGCGAACACATAAATCCAAGCCCCATTCCAAGCCCGTCAAGCGCGCTGTCGCCGACGGAGTTGCAGGACGCAAACGATTCCGCTCTTGCCAGAATGATGCAGTTAACGACGATTAACGGCAGATAAAGTCCCAATATTTCATAAACGTCGGGTAAAGCGTATTCCATCGCCATATCGAGGACGGTGACGAAAGTCGCGATAATCAGGACGTACGCCGGGATACGGACTTTGTCAGGAATGATGTTTCTAAGAAGCGAAATCATCACGTTGCTGCACACAAGGACGAAGGTCGTCGCAAGCCCCATATATATGCCGTTCATCGCCGCGGTCGTCAGCGCAAGCGTCGGACAAGTACCAAGAACCAGACGGAACGTGGGGTTATTGCGGACAATGCCGTTCGTCACGATTTTCCATTTACTGTTGGGGTTTTTTCCTGCTCTCATTATTTGTTACCCCCTTTGATTGCTTTGTGGTATTTTGCGACAATATCGACGCTCGACGCAACCGCGTTGGACGTTTTCGTTGCCGACGACACGGCGGACACTTCCTTGCCGACTGTCGTTTTTTGTTTGTTTGTTCTGAACCCGTCGATTGTCGTCAGGTCGACGTTGTAAAACTGATTAAGGAAACTTTCCTTGCTTTCGACGCCCATGGTTTCGGACGAGGACGTTTTCATAATCTTTATGATTTTATCGTTTTCGACGACGATCATAAGTTCAAGCCCCGACTTGTATCCTTTTGCGGAAGTCGTGTAAATATAAACGTCTTTCCCTTCTGCCGCGCTCTTGTAAGCCGCCGTAAGCGTCGTTGAAGAATCGCTTGGCGAAACGTTGTAATCCGAAAGGTTTTCAACCTTTGTCCAGCCGGCGTCGCTTTCGTAAGCCTTGCTAAGGTTTTTCGCAAGTTTTTCTTCGGGCGACTGATAGGTAAGTTGGTTTACTCCGCCGAGAAGAAGCCCGGCGATAAGCGCGATCAACGACAATACTATCACGCAAGCGGGCATCGGGTGGTCTTTCAGCCACACGACGAGTTTATTGGGTTTTCTTTCTTTCCTTGCCATTATGCCTGCGCCTCCTTTTCGGATTTTTTGCCCTTTTTCGGTTTAACCGGTTTGACGTAACCGAAAGGACGGGGACGAATGTATTTGTCAAGAAGCGGCGTAACGACGTTCATAAGCAGTATTGCAAACGAAACGCCTTCGGGCATACTGCCGTACTTTCTGAAAATCGCCGTGAGAAGCCCGCAACCGAACGCATAAATGCACGTGCCGATAACGGTATCGGGCGACGTGGAGTAATCCGTTGCCATAAATATCGCGCCAAGAAGCAGTCCGCCCGACAAAATGCCGCAGCCCGCAACGTTCGCGTCCTTGTAAATCGCAAGCGTGACAAGGAAATACGTGAGTATGAAGATAAGCGGAATTTTAACGTCGATGACCTTTCTTATCGCAAGGTAAACGCCGCCGATGATAAGCGCAAGCGCGCACGTTTCGCCGGCAGAGCCGCCCGTTCTTCCAAGGAACAAATCGAGCGCGGACGCGTTCACCGCGCCTTCTTTAAGTCCGACGAGCGGAGTTGCCGAAGTCAGAGCGTTGACCGTATCGTGGTTGAAATATTTGATAAGTTCCGCGCCGCCGTTCGACAAATCGATGGGAGCGACGAAAGTCGTCATCGCCGTCGTCCAGGCAAGCATAACGAAAATACGAGCCGTGATTGCGGGGTTTGCAAAGTTTTTGCCAAGACCGCCGAAAAGCATCTTCACGACAAGCGTCGCGAAAATTCCGCCGATAATCGGCACGTAAACCGGAACGGTCGGCGTGAGATTGAGCCCCAGAAGTATGCCCGTTACGACCGCCGACAAATCGTTGACGGTGTGCGGTTTTTTCCTGATAAGGTTGTAAATATATTCCCCGAAAACCGCGCTCGCGACGCAAACCGCCGTCATGAGCAAAGTGTACAGTCCGTACAGCAAAAACGACGCTATTACCGCGGGCATAAGCGCGACTATTACGTCAAACATAACGCCCCTTGTCGTTCTGCCGTTCGTGATATGCGGAGAAGTCGAAACTATGTATTTATAACTGCTGTCGTTCATATTAAATCTTCTTCTCCTTTATGGTTTTCTTTCCAAGACGGATTGCCTGAGTGAGCGGGCGTTTCGCAGGACAGTTATAAGCGCAGCAACCGCATTCGATGCAGTTAAGAACGCCGTATTTTTTCGCGTCTTCCCAGTCGCCCGAAAGAACCGCCGCCTCGATTTTCATCGGCATAAGGTGCATCGGACAGACTTTTGCACAGCCGGCGCAGTTGATGCACTGCGTACGTGGCTTGTTTTCGACGTCCTGTTCCGTCAGAAACAGCAGACTCGAACTGCCTTTTGTCGTGCAGACTCGCATCGACGGCTGAGCGAATCCCATCATCGGGCCGCCGGATATGATTTTTACATTCTTTTCGGGCAACGACACGTCTTTGTCGAGCGTGTCGTATATGAACTGATAAGACGTACCCGTCCTTACCCAGAAGTTGCCGGGATTCTGCACGCCGCTTCCCGATACCGTCATTGCCCTTTTGTAGGAAGGCTCACCGTTATAAACGGCGCGCGCCACCGAATAAGCCGTATGAACGTTCGATACGACGACGCCGACGTCCGCGGGAAGTCCGCCGCAGGGAACTTTTCTTCTCGTCACGGCGTAAATCAACTGTTTTTCCGCGCCCTGCGGGTATTTCACCTTGCACGGCGCAACGGCGATGTCGGTATTCACGCAGTCGGCGATAAGTTTTTTGATCGCTTCCGGCTTGTTCTTTTCGATACCGATAAAGACGTGTTCCGCGCCGAGGGCCTTTTTCAGCAACAAAACGCCTGCGATGAATTCATCCGTCTTTTCAAGAAGAAGACGATAATCGCAGGTGATGTAAGGCTCGCACTCGGCGGCGTTTATGATAAGTGTGTCGACGTGGGTTTTCGGCGAAAGTTTGACGTGAGTCGGGAAAGTCGCGCCGCCCATACCGACGATACCGGCCTCCTGAATCCTATGCACGATTTCTTCGGGCGAGGGGTCGTTCAGAGCGGGAAGCGTAACTTTGTCGTATTTTTCGTCGTTTGCGATGACGACGTGATTGCACGTTCCGCCGGGAGCGGTCGGCAAAGTCATAAATCCCGTAACCGTGCCCGAAACGGACGAAAACACGTTTGCGGAAACGAATCCCGTCGATTTTCCGATAAGTTGTCCTTCTTTGACGTAATCGCCGACGTTGACGACGGGTTCGGCAGGCGCACCGATGTGTTGCGACAAAGGTATGCAGACTGAAACGGGCGTCGGAAAATCCGAAAGCGCGACGTTTTCCGTCAACTTCTTTTTGCCGTCCGGGTGAACGCCTCTTTTAAAAGTGAAAATCAAAAATTATGTCCCTCCTTATTTCACGATAATTTTATGATAACACTTATTATAAATATTTGTAAAATAAAAAATTAAAACTGATAGAAAGTTAATTTTTTAACGTTTTTTTGGTAAAAATCACGGCGTTTCCCGCGATTTTTTCAAACATTTTCATATTTTTTTCTATTTTTCACGAATTTTTTTGACGAAACAACTTATGAAATACGTGCCGCCGAGAAGTATCAGAAAGTATCCGAACGCTTTTTTCAAGACTTCGGCGGATATTTTCGTTGCGAAAACGCTGCCCAAAATCGCAAACGCCAGCGCAGGCAGAATAACGAAAAAGATACGCTTCTTTACGACGTATCCGTTTTTTGCGTGGACGATAAGAGCAAACGCGCTCATCGGGATGAACGTCAATAAATTCAGAAGTTGCGCCGTCTGTTGCGGCACGTCGAGCCCAAGAGTCAAAAGCGGAATAAGCAGCGTTCCGCCACCCATGCCCATTCCGCCAAGCAATCCGCCGATTATTCCAAAAACTATAAATAAAACTTTCATTTCACAACTTAAACACCGTTTTGTGTCACAAAACCATTTTTATTCCCGCCGCAATCATCACGCCGTAAAACAAAAACGAAACAAACTTGTTCGACAATTTATTGAGGAGCATCGCGCCCGCAAGACCGCCGATAACAACGCCTATGGCAGTCCCCGCAAAACCATCCCCCGCGGAAACTCCGCGCAAAAGATAAGTTACCGCGCCGACGACGGTAACGGGCAGAATCACCGCGATTGCGGTTGCGTGCGCCTGCTTTTCGGTAAGTTTCATAATAAGCGTCAGCGCAGGCACGACAAGCATTCCGCCCCCGCCGCCGAAAAACCCCGACAGTATCCCCGTAACCGCGCCGGAAAGTATCAACGCCGCCGTCCTTAAAACTTCTTTTTTCTTTTCGACCCGCGCGTATTTTTGCATAACCGTAGTATCTTGATTTTTCAAAAAATAATACGGCGCCGTCTTTTAGTTTTGTTTTAACCCGGCGTGTTATCATCACGACGTCAAAATAACAGTGCAAAATAATCATTTTTATTTGCCAAAAATATTGATATGTATTATAATGCAATATGTATATTTTATTTTTAGCGCACGCAACGTGCGCATAGTACACACTATACAGGAGTCGAAATGAACAAACTCAATCTTAAAAAATTGCTCACACTTCTCGTATGTCTGACGCTTATCGTGTCCGTCGTTCTTCTTGCGGCATGCAACAAAAAGACCGACGACAACAAGACACCCGACAATACGAGCGCTTCTCCGTCATTCACCAACGGCAATTTCAGGTCTTACACGACGTCGGACAAAGGATATCCTTACGCCCCGTCGAGTTTCACCGGTTCGCCGACGTCTGATACCGAAGGCAGCACCCTTCCCAAGCTCGAAACCGTAAAACGCGGCGTTATCAACCTTGCGGATTACGCGAACCTCGGCGCATGGTGCACGTTCTCGAAGTTCGACGCGAAACGCCTGACGGGCGAAGAAGACGCGAAAAATTATAATAAGGACGACAACGTTCTTATGATAAACAACACGGAAGCCCGTTACTATATGTACAGATCTTCGGAGTTCAGCGCGGCGGCAAACACGAAATACCTTTTGCAGGTCGACGTGAGAACGGCAAACCTTGACGGCGGCGAGAAAAAAGGCGCGACGATCAAAATCGCAAAAAGTTATTCTTCGGGCTCGTCGATTCCCGCAACCGAAGGCTATGCAAGTTTCGACGCGGTCACCGTCGGCGAATGGACGACTTATTCCTTCATTATCGACGGAAAATACAACGGCAGCACTTCGCTTGAACTGCAACTCATGCTGGGCAACAACAACCTGCGCGACGAATACAAAACAAGCGGTTACGCTTTCTTTGACAATATCCGTCTGACCACCGTCAAAGACGACACCGTCCTGCCCACCGAAAACGTAAAAACGATTACCCTTTCGGTGCCCAACGGCAGTTTCGATTACAAAACCACGTCGGATTATCCTTATCTTTACAACAGAGTTACGACAACCGACACCAACAGCAACTACGGTCTTGTGAACGAAGTCGACGCAAAAGACGGCAAAATCACACTTGTGAACGAATACGCCGTTGACGCGGCTGCGGTCAAAGGACACGGCAGCGTTTTCGCAATCTATAACGTCGCCGACGCGAGAATGGGCTTTTATACCACGAATCCCCTTTACTTCAAGCGCGGCGGATATTACAAAATAACCGTTTCTCTGAACACAAAATACATCGACGGAAGCGGCAAAGCGTACCTTGCCCTTGGCAAGAGCAAAGATTTGTCCGACAACACCGTTATCGAAATCGCACAAAAAGACAGCGAAAACAACGGCTGGAACGAATATACCTTCTACGTTTACGCAAACGAGAATACCGCGGACGAACTGTACTTCCACTTCGGTCTCGGCAAAGACAGCGACAACAAAGCGAAAGGTTATATCCTTGTCGACGACCTTAAAATCGAAGAAACCGACGACACCACGCAGACCGGCGACTACGTCACCGACAATCGTTTCAAAGCGGCAGACAATAAACTCACCGACGCTTTCGTCAACAAGAGCGGCACCGACATCAACGGCGTTCCCGTGACCATCACCGGCGACGGCGAAGAATTCTCGACAGACGATAAAACGCCTTACGTTTCGAAAAACTTCTCGGAAAGAAACAGAAAATTCACGTCGGCGAAAGCAACCCTTGCGAAATTCCAGACCAAGGCAACACTTCAAAAAGACACATATTACCGTTTCAGCGTATGGGTAAGGACTGTTGACGTTCCTTCGACTTCGGGCGTCGTCCTGACCGTATACGACGGCGATAAAGACGTAAACTCTGCCGCAAAAGCAATCGCGACGTTTGCCGCGGTTACCACCGACAAAGACCTTGCGGACAGCTCGTCGAGCCTTAACGGCTATCGCGAACTCGTTTGCTACTTCCACACCGCGTCGCTCCAAAATCAGGACGTAACGTTTGAAATTTCTTTGGGCAGCGGTGGCGCGTTCACAAGCTCCACCCTGTTCAGCGGCACGGCTTATATCGCAAACGCGTCTCTTGTCGAAACGGATTATACAAAATACAACGGCGCGTCGGCTTCCGGCACGTACGAAAAGAAATACGACTGGTATGAAACGCTTTCAAGCGAAACGTTCACCAACGGTCAGTTCCAGAAATACAACTACTCCGACACGAAGTTCTTCAAGGACGGCGGCGTAAACGAAAAAGGCGAATTCCAAAGCACTTCTTTCGGCGTACCTTCCGGCTGGACGCTTAAAGGCGAAAAAGACAAGGCAGTTGCGGGCATCGTCGACGTAAATCGCGAAAACCTGCTTAATAACCTTGCGACAAAACTCGGCATTACCGCGGAAGTTCTCAAAGCCGTACCCGTCGATGCGAATGATAAGCCCGTTGAAACATTCGGCATTTATGCGGGCGGCGACTCTTACCTGCTCATCAATTCCGCGGACGTTGAAGGTCTTGCGAAAGAATCTGTGCGCGTAGGTTACGTTTCAAACAGTTTCACGCTCAACGCGAACTCTTATTACAAAATAAGCGTTATGGTCAAGGTCATGGGCGACAGCAAAGCAAGCGTTTACCTTATGACCGACAACAACATCTCAGAAACCAACGTCGACAGTAAGTTTGAAAACATCGGAGCGTCCACGGGTGTTATGACCGGCGGTTGGAAACGCTACACCTTCTACGTCAAGACGGGCTTCTCGTCAATAAGTGCAACGCTGGGCTTGTACCTCGGCGGTAAAGACGTCGACATTGCCCTCACCGACGCAAATATGGTGCTTGCGGACGGTCTTAACGGCAAGTATGTAAAAAAAGCTGCCAACGAATACGAAGTTTACAATAAGAACACCCATAAAGACGCCACCGAAACTTATAATTACAAAGACAGCGCGAAAGGCGGAACGGTGCTCTTCGACTACGTCATCAAGGAAGACATTTCCGAAAGCGTTTACAATGCAAAAACCGCAAGCGCAACGGCGTCTGCCGCCGACGAGTACGAAGAAACCAAACGCGTCGAAATGAACCTGGACAGCTTCGGTCTTGCAACCACCCCTGACGAGAACAAACCCACTTCCCCGAAAGGCTGGACAAAGACGTCCCTGACCAAGGATACCGATACCGAGCAACTTCAAAGCGGCGTTATTTACAGCACCGATTACAAAGCGCACAGCGGCGAATCCTGCCTGATTATCCCTTACCTTAACACGGCGGGCGCAAGCTATTACGCAAGCGATGCAAAGACGCTCACGAAAGATGGATTCTATAAGATTTCCGTCTGGGCAAAATTGTCCGAAGGTCACACCGGCAAAGCGTATATCACGCTTGTCGCGACAAACTACGGCGAAAACAGCAAGTACGTTGACTACGCTTCGCAGACAATCGAGGTCAACAGCACCGACTGGAAAGAATACGTGTTCTTCATCAAAGCGCCCTCGTCCGACACGAAAATCGACAAGTACGGCGACAATGCGAAAGACCTTTCTCTCAAAATCCGTCTGGGCTTTGGCGAATCTGCCGATAATAAAGCAAGCGGATACGTGCTGTTCGACGACGTCCTTATCGAAAAACTCGATGTGAAAGCGGATGGCTTCGACACGTTCGTTGAAACCTTCAAGAAAGACAACCCGACCATTGCCAAGGTCAACACCGTCAAGTACAGCGCAATCGACAAAGAAGAAGAAACCACTCCCGATAAAGAGCCCGATAAGGAAGACAACAAAGACAGCGGCAAGAACTTCAACTGGGTTATCTTCACTTCGGTAGCGTTCGGCGCAATCGTCGTCATCGCAGTTGCGGCATTCTTCATCAAAAAGTACCTGCCCAAACACAAGGAAGGTAAACAACAAGTCGATAAGAAAAAGACTTCCAAGAAGAAGGAAGACGATTACAAGAACCTTAACGACTAATTGAACTTAACGAAAAACCTCGGTTTCCACCGAGGTTTTTTTGCGCCGTTTTTCCATATAAAAAACGCACCGCCTGTGCGATGCGCTTGTGTTTTTTCGTTAAAACGGTTTCGGGTTTTTGTTTTTATAAGTACAAAACGAAAACTCGTATTGTCCGTTGTTTATGAGTTCCGATTCTTTTTCAAGCGACCAGCCTTGAATGTCGTCAAGGTTTTCAAAAAAGACCTGCGCCTGTCCGTCCGCCCTGACCTTCGTGATGTACGCCGTATCGCAATAAGGCAACATGGTTTTGTAAAACATTGCCCCGCCGATAATGAACACGTCGTCGGTGTCGTAGGCGGAAAGGGTTTTTGAAAGCTCGTCAAGATTTCTCACGATGACGACGTCGTCGCGCTCGTCCGCGTCCGGCCAAAGCACGATATTCACGCGGTTTTTCAGGGGTTTGCCGCCCGGGAAACTTTTCAAAGTGTTGCTGCCCATCACGACGACTTTATTAAGCGTCGTTTCGCGGAAAAACCTCATATCTTCGGGGATTGCAAACAACAACCCGTTGTTTTTGCCGATGCCCCATTTTTCGTCGACTGCAACTATCGTTTTCATCAGATTGCCACCTCGATTTTTTTGTCAAGGCCGTTGAATTTGTAGCCTTCCAGCCTGAAATCGTCGACGGTGAAATCGTAAAAGTTTTTGACGTCGGGATTTATCCAGAACTTCGGCGCGGGATACTGCGGCTTTTCAATGACTTCCTTGATAATCGGCACGTGACGGTCGTAAATATGAGCGTCGGCGATGACGTGCACGAGTTCGCCCGCTTTCAGCCCCGAAACCTGTGCAAACATATGCAAAAGCACGGCGTATTGCACGACGTTCCAGTTGTTTGCGGTGAGCGTGTCCTGACTTCTTTGGTTCAGAATACCGTTTAAGGTGTCGCCCGAAACGTTGAAAGTCATACTGTATGCACAAGGATACAAATTCATTTCGTGCAGGTCGTCGAAGTTATAAATATTCGTCATAATGCGGCGGCTTTGCGGATTGTTTTTCAAATCGAAAAGCACGCGGTCGACCTGATCGAACTCGCCTTCCTTATAAATTGATTTTTTCGCAAGCTGATATCCGTACGCTTTACCGATGCTGCCGTTTTCGTCCGCCCAACTGTCCCAGATTCTGCTTTTCAAATCGTGGACGTTGTTGGATTTTTTTTGCCATATCCACAAAATTTCGTCGATTGCGGACTTGAAAAACGTCCGCCTTACGGTGATTATCGGAAATTCCTTTTGCAAGTCATAGCGATTTACGACGCAAAACTTCTTAACGGTGTGCGCGGGCGTGCCGTCTTCCCAATGCGGGCGGACTTCCTTGTCGGTATCCCACACGCCGTTTTCAAGAATATCTTTGACGTTTTCAACGAATACTTTGTCTGCGTAACTCATATACAACCTCTTGTTTTTCCATATAATATTATCATAACGCGGCGCGAAAGGCAAGAAATTGCCCGCCGATTATGCCATACAATATAAATACAGTATAATAAAAATATATTGTATATCAAAAAATATTTGACACGCGTTTGCTGCGCTTGTTATTATGGTTTTACGGGCAACCGATTTTCAGGGTAAGGAGAAATTATGAAAAATCTTTCGTCAAACGACAAAAAATGCGTTTACGGTATTATTTTATCGTGCGTCATTATGGTGTTCGGCATACTGTTCCTTGTCAACGCGATGGGCGTTGCAAACTTTTACAAAAGTTATGCCGCAATCAAAAACCCCCTTGCAAAATATCTTGTCGTCATTTTAGTAATGGCAACGGGCATTATGCTGTTTTCAAACGTCGCGCTGCGATTTGAAGACGATAAACTGAGAAAACGTCTGACGATTTTCATCACGGCGTTTGCGTTCATTCTGACAATTCCTTTGACTTACGTACTCATCGCAATGCTTCCCTTCCACGCAAAGTACAATATGGCGGACGTCGAAAACGCAATCGACGCGGCACGCCTTGCTCATCCCGAGTACACGACCGCACAGGTCAACGAAGCCGCAGGAAAAGCGTTGGGACTTTCGGGATTCGGCAACATTATGGGCGTACACACCATTTACGAAGGCTTTGAAATGTGGTTCAAGGACGGCGCGTTTATCTGGGTAGTATTCGTGTTTATGGCAATCCTTGGCGTCGTATTCCTGATTGAGCCGCTTGCCGCGGGCATCTGCGTCGTGAAAGGCAAAATCCTTTTATTGTTCTCAAAGGACGAAAACGGAAAATTCCACCTTTTCCGCGCCACGGAACTTCCCGTCCTTAAAAAACGTCGCGAAAACGAAATTTACGAACGCGCGGCATAAAATTTAATCAACCAACAATCAAAAAGCCTTGCAAGAACGCAAGGCTTTTATTTTTTGTTCGTATTTTGTTTTTATTATTCCGAGAAAAGATTTCTTGCGGTGAGCACGCCCATAAGCGACGCCTGCATAAGTCCGCGCGTCCAGCCCGAGCCGTCGCCCAACGTATAAAGGTTTCTGACGCTCGTTTCAAAACGCTCGTCAATTTCCACCTTATTGCTGTAAAACTTGATTTCGGGGCTGTATAACAGGGTTTCCTTGCCCGCAAAGCCCGGCACGACTTTATCGACCGCTTTTATGAAGTTGATGATATTCGACATCGGACGATAAGGCATTGCCGCCGTGATATCGCCTGCAACCGCGTCGGGAAGCGTGGGGCGCACGTTGCTTCTTGCAAGTTCTTTTTCCCAGGTGCGTTTGCCGTCAAGGATATCGCCGAAGCGTTGCACGAGGATTTGTCCGTTGCCAAGCATATTCGTGAGTTCCCCGACCTTTCTTGCGTATTCGATCGGCTGATCGAAAGGTACGCGGAAGTGGTGCGACGACAAAATCGCGACGTTGGTATTTTTGGATTTTTTATCCTTGAAACTGTGTCCGTTTACGACGGCAAGCCCGCCTTCGTAATTTTCCTGCGAGACGAATCCGCCGGGGTTCTGGCAGAACGTGCGGACTTTATCGTTGTACGGCGGGACGTAACCGATAAGTTTGCTTTCGTACAACACGTCGTTGACTTCTTCCATAACTTCGTTGCGGCACTCAACCCTGACGCCGATATCGACGACGCCCGCACGGCGTTTTATGCCGTACTTTCTGCACAGATCGTCAAGCCAGTCCGCGCCGACGCGACCGACAGCCACAACCACTCTTTCCGCCTTTATGACGAATTTCTGCTTTGTAACGTTGTTGATGAAATGCGCGCCTTCGCACACTCCGTCGTTTATGATAAGGTCGCCCGCCGACGTATCGAAAAGAATGTTCACACCGTTGTCGATAAGGAATTTTTCAATGCGGGAATACACTTCGTGCGCCTTTTCCGTTCCGAGATGGCGAATGGGACAATCGACGAGTTTCAGTCCTGCGGCGATTGCGCGACGACGGATTTCTTTGACCTTTACGTCTTCGCTGTTTGCGCCCTCGATTTTCTTATCCGCGCCGAAATCGAGATAAATCCCGTCGGTGTAGTCGATAAGCTCCTGCACGGTGTCGTAGCCGATAAGCTCGGGAAGGTCGCCGCCGACTTCAGGCGACAGCGAAAGTTTCCCGTCGGAAAACGCGCCCGCGCCCGAAAAGCCCGTGGTGATATTGCAGTAAGGCTTGCAGTTTACGCACTTGCCCGTTTTGTTTTTCGGGCAGTATCGTCTGTCGATGTTTCGTCCCTGTTCGACGATAGTGATGGTTTTGTTGCTGTTCTTACGGATAAGTTCCAGCGCCGTGAAAATACCCGACGGTCCCGCACCTATGATCAGGACGTCGCTTTTGATTTCAGACATATTATATCTCCAAAAATGTTATTTGTTGTTTGTATAGATTTCAACGGGCACGTTGCTTCCGTTGTCTTTGACCGCGCGACGGAAAAGTCTGAGCGGATTGAGATAAGGTCGCGTCGCGTGTTCGCGCGTGGTGCACACGATAATCTTATCGGGATGGAATTTAAGCGCCATCGGCACGGCATATTTCGCGTTTTCTTTGGTCGACATGGATTTCCCTTCCAACAAGATTACGCTTTCGTCGATATTGCCGCGGCGTTTCAGTTCTTTGAGCATGGCGTCGGCTTCGGTGACGTCCACGTTGGGATTGGCGCGTCCGCCCGACAGAATAATTTCTTCGGGCGAATACTCCTTATAAAGTTTTTCGGCAAGGTCCAGACGCTTTCTTGCAAGCGCGGATAACGTGCCGTTATCGTTCATTCTGTTTCCGAGAATAACCGCAACTATCATTGACTATTTTTCAACCTCGTCCGGGGCTTCCGATATTTTGTCCGCCGCCGCTTCCTGTTCAAAAATTTCATCCGGTGTTTCCGCATCGGAAGATGCTAAATCGTTTTCAAGTTCGTTTGCGTCCGCGCCGTCAAGCACGACTTCCGCGTTGCCTTCCGCCGCAAGTTTGCGCTTTGCGATTTCGGCGCAGATTTCGTCGTAACGTTCCTCGCTGATGTTGTACTTCTTAAAGTATATCGCAAAACTTCCAAGGAGAATCACAAGGGGCAGCAACGTCATGAACGCAAACATTGTCTGATATTGCCATTTTGCGACCTTCGTGTCTTCGTTTGTATGAATGATGTTTTCGATTTTCGCGACGTTTTCGGTTTCGATGGACTTTTTCTTTGCCTCGATAAGTTTCGTCTGCTCTTCCTTTGAAAGGGAGTCGAAATTCGGGGTTTCGTCTTTCACGAGTTGTTCCACCTGAACCGCAAGTTGTCCCGCCTCATAGTCGGCGTTGGAAATCGCCTTGTTGGTGGGGTTAAGACCAAGAGCGAGAACGACAAGCGTCGTAATGCCGACGACCGCCGCGCTGCCGAGTTTCGCAGTGAAAGGACGGCACGCAAATATAACGCCTTCGTCGCGCATTCCCGTCGTATATTCGTTGTATTCGACCGTGTTCGCGACCGAAATCGTAAGCACCTGATAAAACAGCGTCTGTCCGAAGAACGCGCACGTTCCCGTAAGTCCCGTGAATATGAACGTAACGGGAATCAATACTTCGCCGATTTTGAAGCCGACTTTGTCCGCGTCGGGGTTTATGCCCGTCGTAAGACTTATGACGAACATCAGAAGATATCCGACGATAATCATAATCATCGACAACTTTGAAATCCAGCGTCTGGAATGCTTTTTGCACATCATCGGGAAAAACACGATGACAAGCGTCGATACGCCGGAAATAACCGTGAACAGCGTGACGAGAAGCCCCTGATATGCAAAGCGATAATAAATCCAGTAACTCGCAAGAGCCATTGTAATGCAACTGCCTATGTTGTAAAGGAGCATTGACGCCATAACGGGTTTTAACTGGTCGTTTTTGAAAATTACCTTGAACATATCCTTCAAGGAACGTTTTTCGCCGTCGTCCACGCGGACTTTGGGCAAAGGCTTTTCTTTTACGACAAAAACCGTCATAATCTGGCATACAAAGAAAACTATGCAGACGATAATCGACACGATTGCGTAGGACTTGCTTGCGTTGGACGCGATTGCCAGGTTGCCCTGCGTAAGCGACGGGATTGCAAGGACAGAAAGCCCCGCGCCGATACCCGCGCCGATGTTTGCAAGCGTCGTAAGGTTGTTGCGGTCACCGGGATTCGAGGTCAGCGAAGGCAACATTCCCCAATACGAAATATCGTTCATCGTATAGGTCATACCCCACAGAAGGTATCCGAACGCAAAGAAAATGAGATAACTCGTCCCGCGGAGCGGCACGCAGAACAGCGCGATGATAACCGCAACGTTCGTAAATACGCCCGCAAGAATCCACGGCTTGAACTTTCCGATTTTCGTCCTTGTGATTTCGATAAGGCTGCCCATGAACGGGTCGTTGCAGCCGTCGAAAATACGGCAGATAACCATAATGACGCCAACCATTGCGAACTCGGTATTCGAAAGACCTTTCGTAAAGGTGATGAACGTCAGAAGGTACGTGTTGACCAGCTGATAAGCCATATCTCTGCCGATACCGCCCATCGAGTAGCCCCACAAATTACGTTTGCTTAACCTTTCGTTTGAGATAGATTCCGACATAATTTTTCTCCCTGTTTTTATGCCAGACAAGATTAAAACGAACCGTGGTCCGACGGCGAAATTTTTGACTAATACATCGTTACGCTCACGGCTTATACATCAAGTATTAACCCGTTCGCGTGCCTTGTCTTCGCCTAAAATTTCGCCGTCGGACTTGCCCGCAACCAAAATGCCGATATTTCCGATGATTTTTGGTAAAGGCGAACGCAGGCGTACTATACGTACTTCAAGCGAGAATTTGACAAAAAGCGCGGAAATTGCGGCGTTTTGGCAAGGCTCGTTTTAATCTTGTCTGGCATGACATAATATATATTACACTAAGTGAGTTTCAAAGTCAATATATGCGCCGTCGAAAAGGTTTACGTTTTTTATATACGGCGGCGGACAATGCTGTCTGTTTTGCCGATAAAACCGGCGGTTCTTTGGCGCAAACCGAACGATTATTCTTTTTTTTCGTGAAAATCGTTTTCTTTTTTGCATTTAGATGGTATAATTCTCGTATAATCTTAATCAGGAGGAATAAAATGAACGGATTAACTAAATTCGGTTACAGAGTATTCCAGAAATCCATGTGGGTTGCAATGTGGTTCTTGCCGTGGCATCAGAACAAAGGCACACTTTCGGGCGCAGGTTCAATCAAACAACTTCCCAAATGGATCAAGGAAAAAGAAGGTTGCACCAGCGCGCTTATCGTTACCGACGGCGGCTTGTACAAACTCGGTATTGCCGACCCCATTAAAGAAGCATTTGAAAAAGAAGGAATGAAGGCTGTCATTTACCATGACGTAGTGCCCAATCCCACCATCACCAACATCGAAGACGGTCTTCGCATTTACAAGGAAAACAATTGCGACGTCATCATCGCTCTCGGCGGCGGTTCTCCCATGGACTGTGCAAAAGGCATCGGCGCACGCGTTATGCTTCCCAAAAAATCGGTACCCCAACTTAAAGGCGTGCTGAAAGTTACTTTGGGCAAACCTTTCGGAAAACTTCCCCCGCTCGTCGCGATTCCCACGACGTCCGGCACAGGTTCGGAAGCAACTCTTGCCGCTGTTATCAGCAATCCCGATACGCATGAAAAATACCCCATTAACGACCCGAAGATTATACCGCGGTATATCGTGATGGATCCCGAACTCACAATCGGTCTGCCCCCTCACATTACTTCTACCACCGGTATGGACGCTTTGACTCACGCAGTCGAAGGTTACATCGGCGGCGAAAACACCGCGCAAACCAAAAAGGACAGCGTCGAGGCAGTTCAACTTATCCACAAGTATCTGAAAGAGGCTTACGACCACGGCGACAACCTTGAAGCAAGAAACAAAATGCAATACGCTTCGTTCATCGCAGGCCGCGCGTTCACCCGTTCCTACGTCGGATACGTACACGCAATCGCGCATACGCTCGGCGGACACTACGGCGTGCCTCACGGTCTTGCAAACGCGGTTATCCTTCCCTACGTTCTCGAAGCGTACGGAAAGAGCGCGCATAAGAAACTTGCCCGCCTTGCAGACTGCATCGGTATCCAAGGCAAAGACGACGCCGAAAAAGCAAACGCTTTCATTCAGTGGATCAAGGATATGAACTCTTCCATGAACATTCCCGACAAAATCCGCGCGAAAGACGGCAGCCAACTCATTAAGGAAGAAGACCTTGCCGACTGCATCACGAAAGCCCTGCACGAAGCCAACCCCTTGTATCCCTGCCCGCAAATCTGGGACAGAAAGGAAGTCGAGGCGATTTTCAGAAAGATTATGTAATCTTCAAAAAAACAACCACCGCGGAAAAAATCCCGGTGGTTTTTTTTATGCCTTTTTTGATTATTTTCTTTTGAGAGTGTTGAGATAATCCTTTTGCGACTTATCGATTCTGAAACTTTCGCGCGCCTTTTGCAAAGCCTTGTTGTGCGTCCATACGTCCAAGACGTTACTTTTTATCACGTCAAGAGTTTTGTCGGGAAATTTATAAAGCGCAGTCGCCATAAGCCAGGCAACCGCCATCTTTACGTAATACTTGTCGCTTTTCACTTTTGACGAAAGCGCAAGCACGCGGTCGATATATTCGTCGGTGAGATAATACGTCATCATCGCGACGATTGCAAAGCGCAGGTCGTATTCCTTATCGCTTTCAAGATATTCCGTCAGATAATCAAACCATTTTTCGCGGTCTTTCCCGATGAACTTGCACCTTGCGACGAACATATCGCAATTCGCCCAGTTGTCAATTGCGGCAACGATGTTTCTTACATCCGCCCTTTTCGTTTCGTCGTCGGTTTTAAGCTTTGCAACGACAAAACTTTTTATCAAAAGTTCTTCGTACACGTCATCGGAAAGCGAACCGATGACGATGCGTACATCGCCGTATTTCCCCGCCTCGATATCTTTTGCGACGCTTTCGACAAAAGGCGTTTTAAGCCCGATTATCGCCTTTTTCGTCGGTATAAGTTTTGTGCTGAACGCTCTTGTTTTTTCGTCCGCGCCGTTATAAATCGTATCTTGCGGCGTCATATCAGATTGTCTTGTCAGTGTCGGTTTTTATGAAGTCCGATTCGTTGTCGTCGGTACTATATAACTTTACTTTTTCATTGGGATTTATCGGCGGAAGTTTGCCGCCGTTTTCTTCCTTCTTATAAGACAGTCTCAAAAGAAGCGGCGTGATAAGCGACGTCACAAGAATTAGTATGAGAACGAACGGCATAATGCCTGGATTGACCATATCGTAGTCGATGCCCTTTTGCGTGCAGACAAGCACGACTTCCGCGCGCACCATCATACCGATACCCACGCGGTAACTGTCTTTTATTCCGTATCCGCAAATCAGCCCGCCAAGACCGCAACCGACAACTTTTCCAAGTATTCCTGCCGCAACGAATGCAAAGCCAAATCCCACAAAAGCGGGGTTAAAGTGGTCAAAATTAAGGTTTATCCCTATGTTTGCGAAAAATGCGGGCGCGAAAATCATATAATTGCTGATTTCGATACGGCGGTCGACGTACGTCCTGTCGGCAATGCCCGAAAGCATAAGTCCCGCAACGTAAGCACCCGTAATATCAGCAATTCCAAAGAGTTTTTCCGCGGCGTAAGCGAACACGAAACACACCACGACGCAAAGAATCGGGATACGTCTTGTGTGCGGATATCTTAAATCTATGCGGCGGATTATGAACAACGCGACGTAGCCCATCGGTATCGCCATTGCAAAGAATGCGATAAGTTTTGCGACGACAACCCAGACGTCCGCGGCGTTCCCGCTTTTGTCAAGGCTGATCATAAGCGACAGCAAAACAATGCCGATTATGTCGTCCAGAATCGCCGCGCTGACAATCGACGTGCCGACGCGCGTTTGCAGTTTTCCCAGCTCTTTAAGCGCGGCAACGGTAATGCTGACCGACGTCGCCGCAAGTATCGTGCCGTAAAACAGGTTTGAAAGAATCTGTGAGCGCGACACGTGAAATCCGCCGTTGAACGCGCTTGCAACCAGAAATCCGAACAGCAAAGGAAACGCCACGCCGAGAGTCGTGATGACAACCGACGCTACCCCCGTGGATTTGAATTGTTTCAGGTCGGTTTCTATCCCCGCCGAAAACATTATGAAAATTACGCCGATTTTTGCAAGGAAAGAAATGCCTTCCATTGCGGTGGCGTTGAATATCGTTTGTCCCGGGATAAACTTGATAAGCCCCAAAAGTATGCCCGCAAGCAACATCCCGACAACCTGCGGCAGCCCGAGTTTTTTGAACAGAATCGACATAAACTTGGACAAAAGCAGTATGAGCGCAAGCGGCAATAAGATTTCGTAATAGTTCATAAAACGGCCTCTTTTATGGTAATCTTAAACGTTATTATACTATATAACTAAATATACTTAAAGTCAATGTTTTTTGACGTTTTGGACAATAAAAAACTGCCGCATATTGCGACAGTTTTCAAGCGGTTGATTATTCCGATCTCAGACACTCGACGGGATCTTTGTTTGCCGCAATCGCCGCGGGGATAATGCCCGCAATCATCGATAAGAAGAAACTTATCACGAAAAGCGAAATGGCGTAATACCAGTCAAGGTGCAACAGGTTGGGAATTTCGATGACTTTCTTAATGATCACGTTTGCGATGTAAATCAAAAGATAGCCGAAGCCGATACCCAGCGCGCCCGAAATCATACCGATTATCGAAGTTTCGGAAATGAACAGGTTGCTTACGTCGAGTTTCCTTGCGCCGATACTTCTCAGAACGCCGATTTCCTTGCGCCTTTCAAGGACGGACGTATAAGTGATGATTGAAATCATTATCGACGAAACGATAAGCGACACCGCCGAGAACGCGATAAGCGCGGTGATCATGGCGTTGGTCATTTTTTCGACGTAGCCCATAATCGTTTGCAACATATCGGTGTATTTGATTGAGTGGTTTTCGTCCTTTACGCCGGTGTTCACCCATGTGTACGTGCCGTCGGCGTTGCTTTCTCTGACGTAATATTGATAATTGTCAAGGACTTTTAAGATATTCTTTTTGCCTTCGAAATTCGCCGCGTAAATCTGAATACTGTCAGGGTTATCGAGTTCGGCATATCCGAAGTTGGATTTCATGTGCGAAATAACCGCCTTTTTAAGATCATCCTTTTTGTTGAAGCTGCCGACAGCGTCCTTTATTATTATCGAATTATCAAGATAATCGAACTGATTGAACGTTTGTCCTATGGTGTCGAGCACGCTTACGAAAGCGATTGTGCCTTCTTTCACGCTGTAAACAAGGTTGCCGTCCTCGATTTTTGCAACCGTACCTTCGCTCATGACCTGATATTTACCTTTTGCTTCGTCATATCTGACTTGATAACAATTCGTAAGCTGCGAATCAATGATACCGATACTCTGGCAACGCTCGACAAGCGCCTCGATAACGGCGTGGGGATATCCGACGATACCCTGAATTGCCGAAGCAGACGCGTTTTTGTTGGGACGTACAACGCCCGACACTTTCATTTTGATGCCGCAGTGTCCGTCGACAAAGTCCCCGTCGTCTTTGGTGCGTAATATCTTTCTGTTTCCTTTTCCGTCTGTACCAAAGCTTATATACGACTTTTTAAGAACGCCGTCTTCCACGTCGAAGTAGTCGCTGTCGCAGAGAATGGCATATTCGATACCAAGCAGTTCTTCTTCCGTGAAGTTCCTGTCATAGAATCCGTAGCCGTTGCCGCTTTTCGTCCCGCCGAACATATCCTTGACCTCGGACGGGTGTACAAGACCTGCCGCAAACAGCATAAAGTCCTGAATCTTGTTGTATTCATCGACTTTCAACACGCAGTCGAAAACTTTGTATTCCTTGCCGTCTTCGCCGACTTCGATACGTCCTTGTTTTGCGTCTTCGGGCCATGCGCCCGCAAGGACGTCGTATTGCTGTTCAAGAATTTTTTGGTTGGAAATAAGTTCCGAAAACACGCTGAACACGTCAAGATATCCGCTGAATTCGCCCAGCATATCCTTGAACGCTCCTCCAAATCCCATTTCTTTAATCATCGGCTCAATCGAGTCGGCAAACGGGTTAATTTTGGTATAAGGGATATTGGACAAGGCGGTATCCTGATCCGCATAAATCGGCTTTTTATTCTCTCCTTCGCCGGAAAAGCCCGTAATATACTTTATTTCGCCGGTGGCAGAATCCCTGACGGGGATACGCCTGTAAACGTTAAGGCTTGACGAATAAACGTATTTTACGTAGCCGTCGGTATCTTTAAGCCCGATATCGGGATCGTCAAGATACGACTTGATTTCTTTAAGGTCGTTTTCAAAAAACAGCGTGCTGTTGTTCAAAAACTGAGTAATGCTTCCGATATCTTTCACCAGATTTCCGGCAACGGGGTTTATGCCCACCGTTGCGCCCGAAGGGAATTTTTGCCCTTCGCTCTTTGACATAAGCATGTTGGCAAGCTCCATAACATCGGCGCCGCTCTGGCTGATTTCAAGGGGATAAAGCGAAAGCGCGCTTTCTTCGGTCTGACGGATATATTTATTCACGCCCGAAGACAACGCCAGAACAAGCGAAATACCGATAATGCCGATACTGCCCGCAAACGAAGTAAGGAAAGTGCGCCATTTTTTGCTGTAAAGGTTTTTGGCGGATATGCTTATCGTCATCGCGCCGTTCATGGAAACCTTGCGTTCTTCCCGTCTTTCGTGTCTTATCTGCTGATATGTTTTTTTGATGCGCTGACGGATGGTTTTCTTTTTGGGCAAAGGTTCGCCCGATTCGTCAAGGACGACTTCTTCTTCCTCGACGTCGTCGGGATCGATAAGCGGATCGGTGTCGTCAACGACTTTTCCGTCGACGATTCTGACCGTTCTCGTGCTGTATTCCGCCGCAAGGTCGGCGTTGTGCGACACCATGATGACAAGGCGGTCTTCGGCAACTTCCTTCAACAGGTTCATTACCATTTTTCCGCTTTCGGTGTCAAGCGCGCCCGTGGGTTCGTCCGCGAGAATTATCGCGGGATTGTTGACAAGCGCTCTTGCGATTGCAACCCTTTGCATTTGTCCGCCCGACAGCTGGTTGGGTTTTTTATACGCCTGATCTTCCAGCCCGACCTTCTTTAATGCTTCGAGAGCAATTGCCTCGCATTCTGCCTTTTTGCGCCCCGCAAGCGTCAAAGCAAGCTCGACGTTGGAAAGCACGCTGAGGTGCGGGATAAGGTTGTAACTTTGGAAAACAAAGCCGATTTGTTTATTACGATATCTGTCCCAATCTCTGTCGTCGAAGTCCTTCGTCGACTTTCCGTTGATAATGATGTCGCCGTCGGTGTATCTGTCAAGACCGCCGATAATGTTCAGTAACGTAGTTTTGCCGCAGCCGCTTTGTCCCAGAATCGTGACAAATTCGCACTCGCGGAAGTTCAAGGTGATGCCTTTCAAAACGTGAACAGTGTTCTGTTTTGTGACGTAATCCTTGGTAATGTGTTTTAATTTAAGCATTAAACGCTCCTTTTGTAGATAAAGTATTAAAAAAATACGTATCTATTTTATCAAATATGGCGTGTGGTGTCAAGAAATTACATAAAAGCGACGTTTTTGGACAAACGTACGGTTTACGCAGTCGTAATTGCTTGAAAAATACATTCCCATTATGTTATAATCATACGGTAAGAGGTTAAATTATGCTTAAAAATTCAAAAGAACGTTCGGGCTTTGCCCTTGTATGGTTTTTGTTTTCAATCGCGTACACCGTCGTGCTGCTCGGCACGGGATACAATTTTCTTGCCCCGTTTGCGGCGGCGATTGCGGCGGTTACCGCGCTTATCGTGTTTATCCGCGCGCTGTTCAACAAAAAGTTTGAGCCGCTTTTCGTCGTCTCGTACGCTTATATGATTCTTGAATTGTTCGTGTATTTCCTTTTCTGGGGCGCGGACGAGTTCGGCAAAATCGTGTGGTATAATCTTATTTTGTCCGCGTTGCCGCTTTTCTCGGGACTTATGCTTTACGCGCTTGACAAGAAACTTCCCGACGGCACTCTGAAACGCTTTGCGACGGCGGCGTTGTCCCTTGCGATGACGGCGACGTCTTTGTGCTACGTCTTTTATATGTCTTTGAGAATCCGTCCGACCGTCGAAAGTTTGCAGGCGGGACACGACGCATACCTTAAAGAACTGTCGAAAACACAAGCCGACGCCGACGCGCCCAACGTCCTTATCATACTTATGGACGATATGGCGTACTCGGACATTTCGGCATACAGCTATCTCGGAAAAGCAAACGCCACCATTCAGACGCCCAACATCGACTCCCTTGCAGAAGGCGGAAAGTATGCGGCGGAAAGCGGAATTTTTATGGAAAACTTTTACGCTTCCGCTCCCGTCTGCACCCCGTCAAGGTTCAGTCTTCTTACCGGTCGTTACGCCACGCGCGGCTATATCGACAACGTTATTTTCCCGACGCCTTGCGACAGCGATCCATACTCAATCACCCACTTTATCAATCCATATCAGTTCTTAAACAACGTGGACGGTATTTTGGGCGACGAAATCACCATTGCCGAAGCGTTGAAAGCGGTCGGCTACGACACGTCGTGCATCGGAAAGTGGAACCTTGGCGACTATGGCGAATATCTCCCCACGAATCAGGGCTTCGATTACTTCTACGGCAGTTATTACGTCAACGATATGACGCCCTATAACTGGGTGCGCGAAGTCGGTGGTTGTGCCGAGGAAGTACGCACTCACGCCGAAAATCTTGACCAGTCCGAATCCACAAGGCTTTTCACCGACGAATTGAAATCCACACTCGAAAAATCAATCGACAGCGGCAATAAGTTCTTCTCGTTTTACGCGACGCCGTGGCCGCATTACCCCATTTTCTCGGATAACAACGGCAACGGAAAAGGCGACACCACCGACGACAGTTACGTCGACTGCATCGAAGAATTCGACAAGTCGCTTGGCGAAATTTTCGATATGCTTGAAGACAAAGGCGTCTTTGACGACACGATGATCATCTTTACGTCCGACAACGGCCCCGGGCGTGAAGGCGTGACGGGAAGTCTTCGCGGAAGGAAAAACACCACTTTCGACGGCGGTATGAAAGTCCCGATGATCGTAAGTTACCCGACGGGCGTAAGAAACGGCACGATTAAAAACTCGACCGGCGGATATAAAATCGAATCGAGCGCAATGCTCACCGACCTTTTCCCGACGATATTGTCGTACGCGGGCGTGGACATTCTCCCCTCGGATCGTATTATCGACGGCGTGAATCTGAAATCGCTTTGGAGCGGCGATGTCGCCCCGGATTCCCGAGTGCACGACGCCCTTTTCTATATGAAAAAAGGCACTGTTCAGGCCGTTCAGATGCCCGTTGAAGTCGGCGGCGTAACGTACGATTTCAAGTATTATCAGAAAGTACGCACCGAAAACTCGGCGTTCATCGACCAGCAATACAAAAACTACCTTTTCAATCTCGATAAAGACCCGGCGGAAGGCTACAATATCTCGATGACCTATCCCGACGTCGCCGATACCCTTTTACAAGCGCTTAAAGATTTCAGAAAATCGTTGAAAGAAAACCGCAGGGGGATTAAGTAATGCCGCCGATTTCGATAATGATTAAGCCCGCGTCGTCAACGTGCAATATGCGGTGTAAATACTGCTTTTACAACGACGTCGCGAAAAACCGCGAAACGCCGTCGCACGGCGCAATGAGCCTTCAAACGGCGGAAACCGTCGTCAAAAAAGCGTTTGCCTATGCCGACGGAAATCCCGTCTGGTTCAACTTTCAGGGCGGCGAACCGCTGCTTGCCGGGAAAGCGTTTTTCAAGGCGACGCTTAATCTCATCTCCCGCGCAAATATCAAAAACTCGCCCGTGTTTTTGGGAATCCAGACAAACGGCACACTCATCGACGACGAATGGTGCGAGATTTTCAAAACCAACGACTTCCTTGTCGGGCTTTCCCTTGACGGCGACGAAACCGCAAACGTAAACCGCGTGGACAAGGACGGCAACCCCACGTTTCAAAAGGTCGTCGCGGCGGCAAAACTTCTTCAAAAACATGACGTAAATTTCAATATCCTTACCGTTCTGACAAAGGACGTCGCGATGAGAATCGGCAAGATTTATCCGTTTTTCACGTCGCAAGGCTTCAAACGGTTGCAGTTTATCCCCTGTCTGAAACCTCTTTCCGGCGAGGTCGAAAATCCCGATTTTTACCTTGACGAAAAAAGCTACGCCCTGTTTTTACTGTCGGCGTTCGCGTTGTACCAGAAAGATATGGCAAACGGCGATTACACGTCGATACGCCAGTTTGACAACTTCGTGCGACTTGCTCACTTCGAGCGCGCCGAACAGTGCGGTATGAACGGGCATTGCACGCACCAGTTCGTGATCGAATCGGACGGCAGCGTGTATCCGTGCGACTTTTATTGCACCGACGAATATCTTCTTGGCAACATTTCGGACAAAGACTTTTTCACGCTCGAACACACGAACAAAGCCGTCGAATTCATAAAAGAAAGCCTCGTCGTGGACGAGACTTGTAAATCGTGCGAATATTATATGCTTTGCAAAGGCGGCTGCAAGCGCGAAAGGCGCGACGTTGAAAAATGCAAGGCGTACAAAACCTTTTTCAGATTCGCCCTGCCTTATCTCAAAAATATGTCATAAAGACTTGCGTTTCATCACGCACAAGGTTTCGAGTTCCGCCGTTTTCGGAAACATATTGTAAGGCGTTACCGACGCGACTTCAAAAGTATCACCAACGTACCTGACGTCGCGTTGCAATGTTTTCGGATTGCAGGAAACGAACACGAACTTTTCGGCGCCCGACCTTATCACGGCGTCCAGCACCTCTTCGGTCGCGCCCTTTCTCGGCGGATCGATAACCACGCATATTTCGGGCTTTATGCCCGATTTTTCATTGCTTAAAATATCGTTTACGAGTTTTGGCAGCACTTTCGTTGCGTCGCCGCAAATGTTTTCGACGCGCCCCGACAGCCCGTTCTTCTTCATCAAATCGTTTGCGTTTTCAACCGCTTCTTTCACGATTTCCACGCCGTAGACTTTGGCGTTTTTATTGGCTTTTGCAAGCATCGACGTAAGGATACCTATGCCCGAATAAACGTCGATGATTACGTCAGCGTTTTTCACCGCGGCGTTTACCCCGTCGTAAAGTTTTTGTCTGACCCCATCGTTGACCTGCAAAAACGACTTTGGCGAAAGCGTGGTTTTTATGCCGTCGATATCGACGTCTCTTTCCGCACCATATAGTTTTTTCACGTCGTCGCCCATAATGACGTTCGTGCGTTTTTCGTTGACGGACGAATACAAAACGCATTCGAAGTCTTTTGACAAAACTTCAAAAAGTTCACGCCCGTACGGCAGTTCTTTCCCGTTTATCACAACCGTCGCGAACAGCAGCCCGTCGACGTACCTTGCGACAAAGTGCCTTAAACACCCTTTGCCCGTCGCCTCGTCGTAAACGGAAAGTTTTTGCCTTCTTTTTTCGTCGTTTGCCCAAATTTTCACGGCGTTTATTATTTTCGTCGCGAAATCGCCGTGCAGCATGCACCCGGACAGCGCGACCACGTCATGCGTGTTCCGCTTGAAAAAGCCGAGCGTGATTTCGCTGCCGTCGACGGTGAAAGGCATTTGCAGTTTGTTGCGGTATTCATACTCCTTGTCAAAAACCGTGTCCGAAACTTGAACGTTTATTCCCGCCTTGTTCAGCGTGGTTTGAAGGAGTTTTCGTTTCAGTTCGTTTTCGGTCGGAAAATCGACGTGCTGCAACACGCAGCCGCCGCACTCCCCGTACGTTTTGCACGGCGGAACGACGCGGCAATTTGCGGGGCGCACGATTTTCACGGCGTCCGCCTCGGCAACTCCTTTGTAAACCTTTTTGATTTTGATTTTCGCAAGGTCGCCCGCCGCCGTGTACGGCGTAAACACCGCAATATCTTCGATTTTTGAAAACCCTTTGCCGTCAAGTCCGAAGTCGGTAATTTCGGCAAGATAAGTATCCGTAACTTTCATATCGTCAATTTTATCATACTTTTTCAAAAACGCCAACCGTTACGCGCTGCTTTAAGCGTTTTGCATTCTCGTTTCAACGCCTTTTAGTATCGTTTTGAATTCTAAATTGATACTTATATTTGTTTTGAATTCTTTACAATAATCTATACGAGGTGTATAATATGAATATATCGGCTTTTTCTGAAAGATTAAAGGATCTGCGCATCGACGCAGGCATGACGAGCGACCAGCTCGCAAAAAAAATCGGCGTTACGAAAAGCACAATTTCGTTCTGGGAAAACGGCGTAAACGAGCCTAAGGCAAGTTACATCGTCGCGGTTGCGAAAGTGTTCAGCGTATCTTCCGACTATCTTTTGGGGCTCAAAGACACGATTTAAGAGGCAGATATGAACAAAATCGATATAAAAACAAGAAGGACTCTTTTATGGGCGATTTTCCTTTCGGTCGGTTTCCCTTTGGGAATCGCGATGACCGTCATCGGTTTTACGAAAGGTCAGTCTTTCCGCGCGATGGGCATCGTCGGCATTATCCTTATCGTTATGGGCTTTTACGGCGCGCCGATGGTATGGATTCATTTCGGTCAGCTTAAATATTTCTCGCGTCTCAAAGCGCAGATTGTCGGCGACGGCATCAAAAGCGTGAAAATGCTTGCGGAAGTTCACAACAGGAATCCCGAAGTCGTGGCAAACGACGTCAAAACGATGGTGCAAAAAGGTTATCTTGACGGTTATCTCGTCCTCGACAACGAAAGAATCATCGACAAAACCACAATGCGCGACAAGGATTACGAAATGATGGAGGCGGAACGCGCGGGGACGCTCAACCTCGTCCACTGCCCTTTCTGCAACGCGAAGTTCGAGCTTATCAACGACGTCGGCGTTTGTCCGTACTGCAACTCGAAAATTACCAAAGAGATGCTGGACAAATCCGTGAAGGCATACAATAAATCCGATAAATAATTTCGGGACGGGGGATTTTGTGGAAACTACAAGTCAACGCAAATATTTCAAAGGGCTTCGCGCGCTTGCGCTTACGGCCCTTTTTTGTACGATTGCGCTCACCCTTTTTATCTGGGGCGAGGCGTTGACGCCCGGCGATAAAAGCGCGATTCAGTCGGTGAAGGTGTCCGACAACATTCAGTCGGCAATGAAATCCGATGAGCCCGCGCCCCCTGTTTCCGCCGTTACGGGCTATGTTGTCAAAAGCGTCACCCGCGACGGCATAAAAATGCCCGACACAAACAGTTATTATACGGGCGACGTTCTGGAACTTGGCGTCAAGTGTATTCCGGAAAACGCCGACACCTCAAAACTTTACTTCGAGCGCGGTTTTGACATGCCCGAAGACTACATAAATGTCGAAGAAAACGGCGAAGTCACGCTTCTCTCATGGGGCTATCGCAGGGTGGTTATTAAGTCAAAAGACAACCCTGACAACGTGTTGTACGATTTAAAAATATACAATGAAGGCGTCAACCCCGACAAAGTCAAAGGAATAAAAACAGAAATCTATCTTGGCAACGACATACTCGAAGCCGATGAAGACGAAATAATCACGCTTAAAACCTGCGAAGAATACAAACTGTCGGTGCTGGCTGTCACCGACGACGAATACAACGGTTACGGCGTCTCTACTATCGAAACAGAAATTCTGATTGACGGAAAAAAGCATAATGCCAACGACAAAATCTTTTTCCTGCCTGCAAAGCAGTGGTTTTATCCGTTAAAAACAACGGACGGTGATTATTTAACTCTTGAAATAAAACTGGGCGATAAAACCGTTTCTCAAAACATCAGAATCGTGAAAGGATCGAGACCGGAAGCCACCGGATTCATTTTTGATAGTAACCGCGTCTCAGGCAATGACGGCTCGTTCAGCCTTACAATGAAAAAAGACGAACACCTGGTCATCACAAGCCAACTCGGCTTCCGGGCAATAAACGAAAGCGACGGCGCGCCGTCAAACATAATCAGCAAATCGTCCGATACAAACGTCGTCAGCGCAGACACAACGCACCTGCACGCATATAAACCGGGCACCGCCACGATTTCGTACTTTTCAATTTACGACAATACAATAACGGCAACGCTGCACGTCACCGTGCCCGACGTCGTGGACGGGCTTACCGTCGTCGCCCCCGACAGATGCGTCAAAGGCGGCAAAATCGATCTCACCGCGTATACGGGCGGCAACGTCACGAAAAACGTGAAATGGGAAGTCGTCAAGGGCGAAGGCTCAATCGACGAAAACGGCGTGTTTACGTCCGACAAATCGGGCAAAGTCACCGTGCGCGCAACATACGTCGGCCGCCCCGACCTTACCGTCGAAAAGACGATTACCGTGTCCGTCTTCGACACCTTCCACACGCTTATACGAAAAGGGCTTGGACACTTCTCGCTTTTCCTTGTGTTGGGGTTCGGATTGTTCGGCACGTTCTTCCTGCTTATTAAGCCGAGATGGGCGTCGCTGCCCCTTTCCTTACTTTCGGCGTTTGTCGTCGCTGGCATTTCGGAAATGTTCCAACTGCCCGTTTTCACAAGCGGACGATACGCAACCTGGCCGGACGTCGCAATCGATTTTCTGGGCGCGCTGTCGGGCATCGGCATCGCCGTTGTCGCGGTATCGATCGTCGGGCTTATCTGGTTTAAGGCAAAACCCGAAAGTTTCAAAAATATGAAAAACGAGTTCTCGTTCCTTACGTTCAAAACCTCTTTCAAAAAGCAGGAAAAGATTTTCACCGACGAAAATTAATCACCTTCCCTCAAACCGCAAAAACAAAAGACCGACGTTTTATCGGTCTTTTTTGATTGTTAAACATTACTTTCTGACGATATCCAAATTTTGCTTTGTTCGTATTTGGTTTCCAGATAATCGCAAACCGGAACGTATAAATCCGTTAACACAAAGAACCCTGAAAATTCAACAATGGCTACTCTGTCATTGATTTTGTTATCATACCGCCCGTCAAAAAGTTTCACGTAAAGTTCATTTAATATTTTCCGTAGCATTTTTTTGCTTACAAACGCACTGACAGTTTTAAGCGGCTCAACTTCCTTATATGAAGAAAAACTATCAACAACGTCGATTGCTTTAAAAAACATAACTCTCGTAAGATTCTCGTCCGCATAAGGTGCGTACGTCAAAAATCCGGCTAGAATTTCTTTTCCTGTAAGTCTTCCGACAAAAACGTTTCTTTCTTCGTCTGTCATTTCTTTCAACGGACTTTTCGGCAATTTAACATACATCGGTTTCCGACAACAAGGACACGAGTAAGCCGACATTCCGCTTATTGTCGTATATCTTTTGGGGTAGATTCCTTTTTGCATACACCTTGGGCAAACTGCCTCGATATTGTTTGGCGCACGACGCGGCTTTGTTCTTTCGGATAGTTTTCTGTCGGCAGTCCTTGTGATTCTATATTCCGTATTCGTATTAACGATTTCAGCATACGCTTTCCATTTTTCGCCGTGCGAATCGGTCGGCGCGACAGTGTGCAAAAGTTCGTGTATTGCCGTTTCTATCACATCTTTACTTTCGGTCATTCTCTCGTTAATCAAAACAATGAATTCAACCTTGCCCCCCTTGCCGCTTTTACAGTTACTCGTATTCCTATACGCAAGCCCATACGTATTATTTGCAAAAGACGGTCTAAATTCAATACTTTTTGATATCGGAATGTTAAGGTTGTTGCAAATCTCAATTGCTTTTTCAATATCCGCCGCAAGCCTTTCAGAAGTTTTAAATCCATACGCTTCAATCGTATAAGTCGTTTGATTTTTCGCCATAGCCACTTGTGAATAATTATCTCCTTTCAATACTAATTATATTGAAAGCGTGTACCATTTTCGGTACATACGTTAAATACATTGTTTTTGTATCTCTCTCGGTTTTCGCCCGCCACACATCATACCGTCGCATAAAAAAGGCAACCCTTTCGAATTGTCTTTTTTAGTGTATAGAATAATGCTATTGTAGTTTAATACGCAGCCCGAAAGTTTCAAAAATATGAAAAACGAGTTCTTGTTCCTTACGTTCAAAACCTCTTTCAAAAAGCAGGAAAAGATTTTCACCGACGAAAACTAATCACATTTCTCAAAACCGAAAAAACAAAAGACCGACGTTTTATCGGTCTTTTTTTGAGTGTTAAACATTGTTTTTTGACGGGATACGGATATTGCCCGCGACACGCACTCGTTATCCGCAGTACATAAATCCCGCGAAACTCACGTCCGCCCAAAGGTCTTTCAGCAGCACTCCGTCGATTTTTGGTGCGGACAACAGGACTTGTAGTGAGCGAAGCGAGCGTAATAGCGGAACGGGCGAATTTATTCGCGGAAGTGAAGCGTCAGCTGCACAGCGTGCTGGGGCACACAGAGTGTGCAGACAATGCACCTCATTGTCACAAGTCCTGTTGCAAACCAAGATATGAAAAAACGAACCGAATTAACGGTTCGTTTTTGTTTGCTTTGTGTCACTCGGATAAAATCTCGTTTTTCGGGCAATTTTCGGGAGTGTGGCAGACGATAAGTACTTTTTGCCAATTCATCAACGCTTTAAATTCTACCGCAGAGCAGTCAGTGAAGAAGTGACCGTAAAGCAGTCAGTGAAGAAGTGACCGTAAATTCCAGATTTCGCATATATGTCTCCATATATGCGAAATCTGGAACGCCCATTTTATCAACTGGCAATAATAACGCATCTTTTTCCATTACTTCTTTTTTCCACTTATCAATAAATGCATATTTTCTGCCCATTGCTTTAATCAATGGGATTAAAAATAATGCAATATATCGATTCATTTCAAACTTAGGATATAACACATTTACATCGTCTGAAGCCCAAAATACTTTATCTTGATAAAACGCTTCGCCAACAGAGCCATTGTAAGTAATTGTTATGGTGTTCGCCGGATGCAACCTTTCTGCATTGGAAATTGTTGCTGTAACTCCATTATTTACGGAACTTGCTCCAATAAACCTAACATCTCCATCTTTCATCTTGGCTTTCGTCAATCTTGTACCTTTCACTACATCAAATAGATTTTCTATAGTAAAATATTTCCATTGCGTGACATCCACCTTACTCATGTTTAACCTCCTCCATTTTTATGACTATACTGCCATCATCTTCCCTCGACACTACGCTGTTGTACATAACTTTAGAAATGAGCTTTTCGCTAAACTCTTTAACATCCATTCCTTCTTTAAACATCAAATAGTCCATCATAGTCTTGGTAAAATCCTCCTCATATATTTCAAAAGGCACATCAGGCATTTGATAACTTAAATGTTCATTGGGTTTAAGCCATTGTATAGTTTTGTCTCCTGTTTGTTTCTTGATAATTTCGACCCACTGGTTCTCTATAGCTTGCCATTTATCTTTAACGTCCTGTCTGCCCTGATTCTTGACGGTTTCTAATCCATCATCTTCAATATAACAAGCAAAAATCTCATCATCGTTTTGTTTGACACCAGCTTCAAAAATAAAAATAGATGTCGTAACGCCACTAAAGGTCTTTTCCGGCAATTTAATGATTTTCTTTAGTTTACTATGCTTTAATAATTTTCTACCTCTGCTGTCTTTTTCTAATTTTTTATCTGGTAAAATAAATGCACACATAGTATGTTCTGGGACATTTTTTAAAACATTATCCACTATCGTTAAACAACCATATTTCGTTTCAAACGGAGGATTCATCAAAACTTTTGTAATATTTTTACTATGAATCCATTCACATGCTTCCGGTGATCTGCTATCAAGTTGTTCGAGATTCGTTTTCCCATCTTTATGAATTAGCATATTTGCACAAGCAAGTGCATATATTTCTTTATCGAATTCAATACCATACAATTGAACCTTTTTTATCTCTTTTGCTTTACTAGTTTTTATTCCTCCTGCTTCTTTGATCATATTGCACATTGCTTTAACCAAAAAGGCGCCAGAACCACAGGCTGCATCCAAAACTCTATCGTTCTTATTGACGTCAATTAACCTATACATAAAAGATGTAATATGATCTGGCGTAAATACTTGCCCGCTTTCTGATTTCTTTTTGTAACGGTTAAATTCATTAAAAAATATTCCCATTACATCTTCTCCGTTCCAATAGTCAGAATTAACGCATTCAGAGATTTCAGACACCCATTCAATAAAATTATCAATTGCATCTTGATTTGCTTCATTATTCATCTTGATTAATGAGTAAATTTCAGTCAGCAAATCAAGTTTTAAATTTTGTTTTCTGTTTTCTTCAAGCGATTTATTTAGAGTACTCAAAATGGAATTTTTCATCAACGTGAAATTCATGCTTTTAACAAGCATCGCGCCATACCTTTTAGCGACTAAGGCGCACGCCGTAAAGATCATTCTGTGATATAAATTTTTAATACCAAAATCTATATGTAGGCAATCATTAATCTTCTTCGTTAATGAATAAATACGTTGTTTATCTATAGTGTTTTTTGAACAAAGTGAAAAATAATAATTCTTGTTTTGCAATTCACTGGACACATCTTCTAGTTCAATGTTATTCAAAAAAACACGAATATCTATACCATTATAAAGTATACCAACAACCTGTTTATAATTTGTCAGGACAACATTACAATTTTTAACTAGTTCATCCACCCATTTTTTTAGCGATATATCCTCTTTCGAGGATTTGGTTTCAAGAATAATAGCAGGAAATGCAACATCATCCGAAAGGTACCAACCATCCGGCTTATTATTATTTCCCTTAAACCCCAATTGATTGAAGGTCGTTATTTGTCCGGTTCCTTGTTGTATTCCATTCTCTTTCTTATCAAAGCCTAATATTACCTTTGCAACATCTCTCACTTCATCTTCTGTCATAAATAACATCTTTGTCATTTGCCATTTTCCTCCACCATTTTTTCAATGAGCTCTGTTAAATAATCATTTATGCTATAAGCATAATTGCCTTTGTCTTTTTTCTTTTGAACTTCATTTCTCACCTTCTTATATAAGTCAGGCGGTAGTCGTAGCGGAAATATCTTTTTTTCGGCAGTTGGAGTTTTAGTATTATTCATAAATCATTTCTCCAAAGTGATATCATAGTATTATGAATTTATGATATCATATTCGAAAAATAAAGTCAATATTTTTCTAAATAAATTAAGTGTGAAAATTAAAATATATTCAAGTCCTGCTGGACGGTGCTTATCGTCCGACAGACTTCAAGTGTGAAATCACGCTTTTTTTTTGGCATAAAAAAAGACCGGGCAACGGGTTCTCCGTTACTCGGTCTGACAATTTGCTATGAAATTGCTCGAAAATGGGCGAAAATGCCCCTAAGAATGCAAAAATGATGGTCTATAAGAAAAGACTTATAGACCATCACACTTGGTGCGGACAACAGGACTTGTAGCGAGTAAAACGAGCGTAATAGCGGAACGGGCGACTTTATTCGCGGAAGTTATCGTCTACGCTCAACGATTTGTTGCAAGCAACAATGCTACGCATTCGCGCGATGAATCGCACAATCGTTGGCTATGTCCGCTGCGCTCGATTTCCGCAAATGCAAGCGCTTACTTCTCTCTTCGCTTGCGGTCAGCTGTACAGCGCGCAGGGGCACACGAAGTGTGCAGACAATGCCTTGCATTGTCACAAGTCCTGTTGCAAACCAAGATATGAAAAAACGAACCGAATAGTTTCGGTTCGTTTTATTCTTGTTTGGTGCGGACAACAGGACTTGAACCTGCACAGCCTTGCGACCATAAGAACCTGAATCTTACGCGTCTGCCAATTCCGCCATGTCCGCACAACGGATAAAATAATATCTTAAAAACCGCATAAAGTCAAGTATTTGAAACCATTTATGTTTAAGCGGCGAGAAGAGCGCGTGCGATGCGGTTTACGTCGGTGTTGTCGATTTTCTCGGGAATAATCGCTTTCAGCTCGTCCGCGGACAATCCTTTCACGAAAATGAAGTATTTCACGTTGGTGCCCGTATGCGTTTTCGTGGTATAAAGGCTGTTTTTGATATCGTCTTTGGTTTCGCCGTCCTTGTATTTCAGCCCGCCCGTTTCGTGGTCGGCGGTGACGATAATCGCACTGTCGAGGTCTTTTAGCCTGTCGTATGCGATTTTAATGGAGTTGTCGAAACTTTTAAGGTACTTCGTCATCGGGATAATATCGTTTTTGTGGCTTTTCTTGTCGATATGCGCGCCCTCGATCATCAGAAAATATCCGCCCGGGAAGCGGGCTTCCATAAATTTCAGCGCGAACTCGGTGCACATTTCGAGCGTAGGCGTATCGGCGGTGCCGTCTTCCGACGGAAGCGACGAAAACGGCATAATCAATTTATTGCTCAAAACGCTTCCGACGACGTCGTTAAAGCTTGTTGCGAACGTAAAGCCCTTGCTTTCAAACTGCGATTTATATTTCGTGTATTCGCCTTTTCCCGCGCCGAGATACAAGTCCACGACGTCGTTAATCTGCCCTTTTATTATTTCGGAAGTGTCGCCCCTGTTGTTTGCGTGCGACGAAAACGACGCCGGCGTCGCGCCGTAAAGCTTGTCCGTCGTCACGATACCCACGCCGAGCCCTTTCTCCTTGGCGTACTCTGCGACGCTTTTGACGTTATTTCCGCCGTGGCGTGCGACTTCGCCGTTATTGAATTTTTGTCCGGTTGCAAGCGCGCTTCCGGCTGCCGCACTGTCCGTGGGAATCCCGACGTTGTTTGAAAACGTCGTTACGAACCCGTCTGCCCCGAGCGAGCGCATGAACGCCCTTTCGCCGTAATACGTTTCCGTCGTTTTAATATGGTTTTCGCCCATACCGTCGCCGATGAACAACACGGTTTTGTTTGCGAGCCCGGTAAGGTCTGAAAAATCGGTTTTATAAAGGTTTTTCGTGCGGTTGAGCGCAACGCCCATAAAGGCAAGCGACACCGACAGTATCGCGACGAGCGCCGCCGACACAACCCACAACAGAATTTTACTTGTCCTGACTTTTGTTTTTTTCATAATTTCTTATCTCCGTAAAAATTAAAACGTTTTTTGAAGCGACGAAAGAATGTTTTCGGACGTTTTCGCGACTTCTTTAAGCGCGCCTTCTTCAAACGGAGATTTCAGCCCCGCAAGGCGAACAAGATCAGTGAAGACGTACGAGCCACCGCGCGTTGCATGTGCAAGATACGCCTTGAACGCCTTGTCGTAATCCTTTTGCGATTCTTCCAGAAACTCGATCGCGACGGTCTGAGCAAGGCAGTAATCGATGTAATAAAACGGGCTTTCAAAAATGTGATTCTGGTATTGCCATCTTGTACCTTTTGAAAGATACGGCACGTCGTCGGCGTCCATCCACGGGCGGAATTCTTTTTCAAGTTTCAGCCAGACGTCGTCGCGCTCCTTAGGCGTCATATCGGGATTTTCGTATACGATATGTTGGAAGTAATCCACTATCGTTCCGTACGGAATGAAGGTTAAAGCGTCGAAAAGGTGCTTATAACGGTACTTATTTGCATCTTTGCCGAAAAACATATCCATATATTTCCAGGCGAAAAACTCCATTGACATACTGTGTGTTTCCGCCGTTTCCATTGCGCCGAGACCAAGTTCGTACGGCACGACGGGTTCCGACATATAATACGCAAAAGCATGTCCGGCCTCGTGCGTTACGACGTCGACGTCGGCGGTCGTTCCGTTGAAGTTTGCGAAGATGAACGGCTGGTGATACTTATCGAAACTCGTCATATATCCGCCCGTCCATTTGCCTTCGCGCGTGAACACGTCGAACGCGTCGGTATCCATCATCATATCCATAAACGCGCCGGTTTCGGGACTCATATCCTTGTACATTTCCTGCCCTGCTTTCAGAATGCCGCGCTCGTCGAGAGCGGGTTTCGGATCTTCCTGAAAATACGTGTCGTTGTCGTATAATCGCATGTGGTCGATGCCGAGTTTTTCCGCAACCTGCTTTTTAAGACGCGTCACGACGGGCACGATATCCTTTAAGACGTTTTCACGGAAAACCTTTACCATTTTTTCGTCATAGCAAAGCCTGCCCATATTGTAGTAGCCCAACTCGACGTAGTTTTTGTATCCCATTTTCTTTGCCATAAGGTCGCGGTTTTTGACCATTCTGTCAAAGACGTCGTCCAGAAAATCGCTGTGTTTTTCCAGCGTTTTTCCAAGCGCGACGTACGCTTCTTTTCTGGTTGCGCGGTCGCTGTCCTGCGCGAATTTGCGAAGTTCGCCAAGCGTAATATCCTTGCCGCGGAAGTTATACGTACATTCCGACACGAACTTTGAGTATTCCGTAACAAGCGCGTTGTCTTTTTGCATTTCGGGAACGATCGCGTCGCTCACAGCTTTTTTCTGCAACTCGAATTGTTTAATGATGACGGGATTTATTTTTGTTTTGAGTTCGTCCAAAAACTTACTTCTTAAAATCGCGTCGGCGTATTTCAGATAACTCACCTGCACCACGGGCATTTTCTCGTCGTAATAGTCCTTTTCGGCGCTGTAAAACTCGTCCTTGGTATTAAGCGTGAAACGGGCGTTCGCAAGCGACGACTCCGTATAAAAATCGCGCAAAGCGTCGTTCACGAGTCCTCTTGCTTCCAGCACGTCGTCGACGGACTTCGCCGCGTTGATTTTTTCAACCGCTTTATCAATGACGCCGCATACCTTTTCGGCGTCCGCTCTTTCATAAGGAATTTCCGAAACTTTCATTCTTTGCATAAATACTCCTTTGCGCGAAAACGCGCGCTACTGTTAAATTGTAGCACGCGCCTTTGAAAATTTCAATAATAAACGCCGTTTAGTTATTAAAACGTAACGGTTACTTCATATTCGAACGTTTTTCCCGCGGGGAGAGTGTTGATAAGGAATTTGTTTTTCAGTTCCCTGTCGCAATCGACGGTGTCGGGAAGCCCCCACCACGCTTCGATGCAGGCGTATTTGCCCATTTTGTTGTTGGACCATATCGCAAGCACGGGAACGTTGCCGATGTCGAACGTGATTTTCTTGCCGTCGCGGCGCAGAAGGGTTACTTTTTTCGCGTTGTTTTTCGTGACGACCGCATCGTGGATAAAGGTCGATTTCACAAGGGGGATTTTGTTGGTAAATTCCGACTTTTTCTCGCCCTTGACAAGGTGCAGATCGTCGTCGAATTCATATTCTTCGATGGGTTTATCGGTGTCGATAATCGCAAAGTTGCCGGATACGTCGCAGGTATCGTCGGTTTCGTCGCCGACAAGCGCCCATCCGAAGTGCGTGCCGAGCCCGAAAGGCATATCGACGTCGCCGGTGTTTACGACGGTGTACGTGATTTTCATACTGTTTCCGACAAGCGCGTATTTTACCTTGAAATCGAAATCGAACGGATATTGTTTTTTGGTTTCTTCCGTCGATTTAAAGTCCATAACGAGCGTGTCGCCGGTGTTGCTTTCCGCCGTGAAGACGTTGTAGCGGGCAAGTCCGTGATTTTTCATTTCGTAGCGTTTTCCGTCGACGGTATACCAGCCGTCTTTAAGGCGCGCGACGAAGGGGAAGATGACGATGTCTTTCGACTTCCACGATTTCTCGCTGCCCTGCCAGAGATATTCCTCGCCGCGATATTTCACGCTGTCAAGAAGGCTGCCGTTTTCGTTGACCGTTACGTCCAGAATGCCGTTTGTGATGTTTTGCATAATTTTACCTCTTATCTTTTTTATTTTCAAAAATTGAAATTTGCCGTGTTGTAAATCGTCGCGACCGACGTTTCTTCCGATTTTTTCCTGCCGCGCTCGCTTTCGATTGTCCAGGATATGAACGGCGGATATTTCGCGCGTTTTTTCTTGCTGCGCGGAATCCCCAGAATATTGCAAAGCAGAAAATCGGGTTTGAAATCGAGTTTCGGCGTCTTCGGCTTAAAGCACGAGAGCGCAATCGTATATCCCTTATCCTTAAAATACTTTGCCGCCTTTTCGTTGAAACCTATGTACATATATTTGCCGTTATAGGACTTTAACTCATCAATCAGTGCGTCACAAAGTGCGATTTCGTTGTTTCGGCACTTCAACTCAATCAATATCGGAGTGCGCCCGTCAACCGCCGCAAGCACGTCTTTCAGCGTCGGAATCGTGTGCGAAGTGTTTTTGAGTTTAAGCGCGGTCAGCTGACTTTCCGTCATTTCTTCGACAATGCCGCTTACGCCGCACATACGCTTTAACGTGTGGTCGTGAAACACGACGAGTTTATTGTCTTTTGTCAGATGCACGTCGATTTCAAGCCCCAGCCCTTTGTCCGCCGCAATGCGGATTGCAGTGAGCGAATTTTCGGGCAAAGTCTTGTCGAAACAGCCGCGATGGGCGTAGTCTTTCACGCCGCCGAGAATGTCAAGAACGTTTTCCATATTATTCAAAAATCCTTTTAATAATGTTTTTCGCTTGTTCGTATAAATCTTTTCGGGTGCCGTCGTTTATCGCGACGTAGTCCGCCCGCTTTATTCTTTCGTCGTCCGTGGTTTGATTTTTAATTATGTTTTTCGCAAGGTCTTTTGATATGTTCCTTGTCGAAACGATGCGGTTTATTCTCGCGTCTTCACCGGCGGTCACGACGATTACTCTGTCAAACAAATCCGTCATTCCGCTTTCAAACAAAAGCGGCACTTCGACGACGGCGTCGCCCGTGATTTCTTCGATTTTCCGCCGTATTTCGGGGTGCGCGAGCGCGTTGAGCGTTTTGCGTTTTTCCTCGTTTGAAAACACTTCTTCGCGAAGAACCGACTTGTCGACCTTTCCGTCTTTTACGGCAAGCGGAAATGCCGCCGAAAGTTTTTCGATATATCCTTTGTCGCGCAAAAGTTCCGCATTGATTTCGTCGGCGGAATACGTCCTTATTCCAAGTTCTTTCACGGCGCGCATAAATTCGCTTTTACCCGCGCCTATGCCGCCCGTTACCGCAACTTTCATATTACGCCTCGTACCAGCTTTTGCCGCTCGCGACGCCCACCGTAAGGGGGACACTGAGTTTTACCGCGGTTTCCATGCTTTCTCTCAGGATTTTTTCGACCTTGTCCTTTTCGTTTTCGTCGGCTTCCGCGATAAGTTCGTCGTGGACCTGCAAAAGAAGTTTCGCACTTGTTCCTTCAAGGTTTTTCGCCGTTTTCAGCATTGCGATTTTTATAATGTCGGCGGCGGTACCTTGCAGCGGGAAGTTCATTGCGGCGCGCTTTCCGAACTCTCTCACTGCGTAGTTACTTGACGAAAGTTCCGGCATAAGACGTATGCGGTTGAAAAGTGTTCTTACAAAGCCGTGCTCTTTTGCGAATTCGACCTGCCCGTCCATAAACTCTTTGACCTTCGGATAGGTCCTGAAATACCGTTCGATATACTTTTTCGCGTCGGCAACCCTGATCGACAGGTTTTGCGCGAGCCCGAAGTCGCTTATTCCGTAAATTATTCCGAAGTTGACCGCTTTTGCGTTGCGGCGCATTTCGTCCGTTACGTCGGCAATATCGACGCCGTAAATCTCCGCAGCGGTCGATGCGTGAATGTCGCGGCTTTCGTTGTACGCCCGTATGAGGTTTTCGTCGCCGCTCATGTGCGCCATAAGACGAAGTTCGATTTGCGAATAGTCGGCGGAAATCAGCACTTTGCCCTTTTCCGCGACGAACGCACGGCGGATTTCCTTGCCCTCGACGGTGCGAGTCGGGATATTTTGAAGGTTCGGCTCGGTCGAAGACAGCCTGCCCGTATTCGTCAGAGTCTGCTTGTATTCTGTATGCACGCGCCCGTCGGACGACACCGCCTTTTCAAGCCCCAGCACGTACGTCGATAACAGCTTGGAAATCTGACGGTATCTTAAAATAAGCGGGATAATCGGGTGTTCTTCGTAAAGTTTTTCAAGCACGTCCACGTTGACGGAAAGCCCCGTCTTGTTCTTTTTGGACGGTTTCAGCCCGAGTTTGTCAAACAATATCACCGTGAGTTGTTTCGGCGAATTTATATTGAAAGTTTCGCCGGCGTACGAGTAAATCTTTGCGGTGAGCGTTTCGATTTCGTCCTCGTATTTTTTCCGAAGTTCTTCCAACACCGAAACGTCGACTTTCACGCCCGCACATTCCATATCGAACAAAACCCGTTCAAGCGGCAGTTCTATATCGTGATACAGCGACGAAAGATCCTTGCTTTCAAGTTCCTTTTCAAGGTAGTCGCAGATTGCGAAAAACGCCGTAACCGAGTCGCCCGAAACGTTTGCGGCGGCGGCAAGAGTAACGATATCCTTGAAACTTCTTCCGCCGAAAACAAGATATGCAAGAAGCCCCACGTCCTTTGGCGTTACCGACGTTTCGACACCGGCGTCCTTGAAAAGATGCAAAAGTTTTTTCAGGTCGGATACGACGCACTCGCTTGTCAAATGCGGCGCGATTTCTTTCAGTACGTCGTCCATCGTCATACCGCCGAAAAGGTCGTAATTTTGTTTAATCACATAAAGTCTGTCGGCAGAAAACGCAACGTCGACGTCTGTCCCTGCGTTAAGCGCGAAAGGCTTTCCTTTGTTGTCGTCAAACAACTTCTTCAAATCGTCGATGTTGTCAATTCCAACTGTTGTATATTCGATTTTGACCTGTGAAGTGTCGTTTTCGTCGGATTTTACTTCTTCGTCGGTGAAAGAGAAACGCTTTGTAAGCGACGTGAATTCCAGCGCGATAAGCGCGTTTTTCGCACTTTTTGAAAGCGGATACGAAAACGTAATATCCGACATTCCGATATCAATCGGCACGGCGGTATTTATTGTCGCAAGCGTATAAGAAAGCCGCGCCATATCTTTTCCGTCCCTGATTTTTTCGCCGAGTTTTCCTTTGATTTCGTCGGCGTTAGCAATGACGTTTTCCATTGTGCCGTAGGTTTTGAGAAGTTCCATCGCGGTCTTTTCGCCGATGCCCGGAATCCCGGGGATATTGTCGGACGCGTCGCCGCGAAGAGCCTTGTAGTCGATAATCGCCGACGGCGTTTCGAAGCCGTCTTCAAAAAGCCTTTCCTTGTCGTATCTCACGACTTCGGTGATTCCCCTTTTCGTGAAAAGCACGTTGGTGGTGTCGTCGATAAGTTGCAGGCTGTCGCGGTCGCCCGTGACGATATCCGTAGGACACGAAAACCTTTTTGCAAGCGTGCCGATAATATCGTCCGCCTCGTAGCCTTCAAGTTCCACGATTTTTATCCCAAGGTCGCCGATAAGTTTTTTAAGGACGGGCACTTGTTTCACAAGTTCTTCGGGCATGGGTTTTCTGGTCGCCTTGTAGCCCGCATACATATTATGTCTGAACGTCGGCGCTTTCAGGTCAAACGCAGCCGCGATATGCGTCGGTTTTTCTTCTTTGATAAGCCGCGCGAGCATGGACACGAATCCGAAGATCGCGCCGGTTGGGTTTCCTTTGCTGTCGGTAAGACCGGGGAGCGCGTAATACGCGCGGTGCAAAAGGCTGTTGCTGTCGAGAAGTAAAAGTTTTTCCATTATTTATTAAGGCGTTTTGGCGAGTGATAGCACTTATAAAACGCTATGAATATTTCCTTTAATTCGTTTTTGATACCCCTGTCGTTTTTGATGACCTCGTCTATGCCGCCTTTAATGCCCTTTGCGGCTTTTTTTGCGGCGGAGAAAACGGCTTCGTAAAACTCGTCGATATCGTAAAAGCGGAAGCGGTCGACGTTGAAATACACGGCGAAAACTTCCAGAAAGTTCTCAAACACCTGCAAGTCCGAAGACTTCGACGACAGTTTAAGTATATCTCGCAACGTGTCGATGACGTCCTCGATATTCGCGTCCTGCGACTTATGCACTTTAAGTTTCGCAAGGGTGACGACTTCTTCGATGGCTTTTCTGTCGATGCCGTGCATAAAGTCGGAAAACGCCTGATCGTCGACGGCGCGCACGCAGAATCTGAAACTCGGCAAGCCCAGAATTGTGCGCTTTGCCTCGTAATAGCCCATTTCCTTGAATCTGTCGATATTTTCTTTCGTGAAGTTTACGGCGTAATCGAGCTTTTCGCTGGGGGTAAACACCAGAAGTTTCGCTCCCTTTAAGTCGACGTCGCGGTAGGCGCGGTATTTTTTGATATTCGTGCGGATTGCGACGATTTCGTCGTAGCCTTTGTCGACCAGCATTTTCACGGGCATATTGTCGTAAACGCCGCCGTCGATGAACCACTTGTTTTCCTTGCCTTCGATTTTTTGCCATTTGAATGCGGGGTACGCCGACGACGCCATTACGTAATCGTAAATCTGCCCTTTGGGGATATCTTCTTTCATCATGTAATGCGGCGCGAAATCGGGGACGGAATAGGTCACGAGTCCGAAGTCTTTATCACTTTTTCTGATTGCCTTTTCGTCGATATATTGTTTCAGAAAGGCGCGCATTTTGTCCGCCGTCGTATCGACGAACACGCCAAGGTTTCTTAAAAGTTGCAGGGCGTTGCCGATAAGCTGCGCGTTGAATTGTCCCTGCATCAGTTCCTTTATCGACAGTTCGTCCATATCAAGGACGTTCTGCATATTGATATTGTCCCAAAGTTCCAGGGTTTTTTCCCAGTCGCCGGCGCAGAACATAGCAGCGTTGATCGCGCCGATACTCGTGCCGACGTAGCCGTCAAAATCGGCAAGCCCCATTTCGCGAAGGGCGGTCATAACGCCGATGTGATACGCGCCTTTTACGCCGCCGCCTTCCAATGCAAGACCTTTCATAAAACACCTCTGATAGTTCTTATACACATTATTATAACTATCATAAAGCGCGCTTGTCAAGAACGAAAAAGAAAACCGCCGTAAAT
>ULYQ01042833.1_pt1 | contig 53636 bp, 43 predicted proteins | sample 1962271 | NCBI WGS metagenome assembly ULYQ01 (sample SAMEA4835865, study PRJEB28245) | human gut metagenome | biome: gut microbiome; material: fecal sample | place: Denmark | collected 2008
TGGAAGTGAGTGGTGTGAACGCCAAATACACCGAGCATAAAATGCGAGGTGCAAAACCAGTGAACACAACTTTTAGAAAGGAAGAAAAAAGCAATGGTACAGATAAAAAGAAATTGGTTTAACACAGGAATTTTTATATACGAAAGGGGATGGAAGCATGGCAGATGGAAAGAGAAGATACAAATCTGATAGGAAAGATTATAAGGTGTCTGTGAAACTGTCAGAGAAAGATATGGATATATTAAATGCTGCACTTAAGCGGACGGGAATGACAATGAGTGCATATACCAGGGAATTAATCAGAACAGGCGGTAACATTGATAGCAGTTATCCGGATGACAGGGCAAGAGTAATACGGATTGTTGCAGGCATTGCTAATAATATTAATCAGGCAGTAAGGCTTGGAAATTCACAGGGAAAATTATATTACAGTGATATTGATAAATTGCAGAGCAGTCTGGATGAGGTAAAGAAAATATTGGGGGAGGTGCTGGAAGTATGGCGATTACAAAGATCTTAAATATCAAGGAATCCAAAGGTAGAAATCCAGCATCACATCTGGAAAATGCTCTGAACTATATCCAGAATCCAGACAAGACGGAAGAATGTGTATTGGTGGGCGGTATTAACTGCCTGCCAGATACAGCATTTGAACAGATGGTAGAAACAAAGAATATATTTTATAAGTCAGGTAACAGGCAGGGGTATCATGTGATCATATCATTTTCGCCGGAAGAAAAAGTAACTGCAGAGCAGGCAATGTATGTGCTGGAGCATTTTGCAAAGGATGTGCTGGGTGATGATTATGAGGCAGTGTATGCTGTCCATACCGACAGGGAGCATATGCATGGGCATCTGATATGGAACAGTGTCAGTATGACAACAGGCAGAAAATATAATTCGCCTAAAGGCAACTGGAAGAATCATCTGCAGCCGATTACGAATAAATATTGTGATGAGCTGGGACTTTCAATAATGCCTGCGGAGTACAGCAAAAATCCTAAGAATATCAGCAGGGATAAATGGGAAAAGGAAATGTCAATGAAGGAGATTATACTTCGTGATGCTAAGATGTGTGCGTATGCGGCAGGAAATGTGGAGCATTTTCAATATCTTATGAAGAGTCTTGGGTATGTATTCAAAAAAGGTGCGTGGATGGAAGTGCAGGCACCGGGATTGAGATATTATCATAATCTGGCAAAGATGGATGAAATGTTTGCAGAGGATAAGCTGAGGCATCATGTGGATATGCCTTGGATGAGCAAGCCTCACTTTTATTCGTCTGATATCAGAGGATTGCACAGAACGAAGCTGTCACCATATCAGAAGCGGTTTTATGCAAAGCTATATAGACTGAGGATTGTGGAACAGAAACGATTTGTTGTTGGTGGAGCAAAGTATACCGAAGATTTGAAAAGGTTTCATCAGCTGCAGGACGAATATCTGTTACTGGTAAATAATGATATCAGAGATGTTGTGGGACTTATAGATTTCAGAAGTGAGCAGAAAGATAAAATACAGCGGATTGATGACAGACAACAGGAGATATATAGGGAAAACTCCAGCAGAAAACGAAAGATTAAGACGGATGAGCAGTACCGGGAATATCAGCTGTGGCACATAGGAGTGCAGGAAGAACTTGATGAGTTGAAGCAGGAGAAAAGGGATGTTAAGAAGCAGCTACAGCTTGTGGAAGGTATTATGAAAGAGGATTTGTATACTGCTTATTATGCGGTGTCAGAGGACGAAGAGATTGTTGGGGATAATGAGATTGAGATACCGGGGATGGAAGATAATGCTGTGAGTGAAGAAGAAGTAGTAGTCGAACCAAATTCAAATGATTTATTAATGAGCCGGAATAATAGTCAGAATGATAAGTTTGGACAGGAAAAGCAAGCTGATGGTATCAAGAAACAGCAGAGTATTTTATATGATGATGGAATGTCAGAGGTTGATAATCTGTCGGATGTAGTTGTGACAAGAACAGATGGAAGAGTAGTTGATATGATAGGTAAAATTGAATATGCAGAAGCTAAAGAATTAAATCCTGCGGATAGAGCAGAGAGGATTATTAGGAGAATATTAGAGCTTGGGGGTTATGAGAATGTCGACGCTTCTACTAAGGCTGATGTATTTGAATTTGATATTACCAATGTAAGCGGCAGTATAAGGTTGTTCTCGGATGCAATGAAAAGGCTGGGGTTAAAACTGGATGGAGACGAGCTTTATGAAGAGTTTCAGAGAATTTATGATGCGAGCGTTGGTAGAGATGTTGATAAGGAAAAGATTGGAGATAAGATTTGGAATAATGACAGAGGAAGGTGATTCCTCTGTCATAACATCGTGTAGAAAGTATTATTTTAGCAAATGACTATATAATATATGGCTAAATGGAAACATAACAGAAGTTTTGAATTATGCTGTGAAAAGTTTATGAATATTTTTTGCAGCAATGGGACTGACAACTACTGCTCCCAATACACTAAAGGAAATAATGATAAAATATAGTACATTTTGCCGGCGTTCGCCATTACGACATTCATAATTCTTATCCAATGATGTTAGTTTTTCTTGGGTGCTCATGTCATTGGATGATTTAATTAGTGCTGCTTTCGTTATGTATTTTTCTTTAGATGTATTTTCCGCATCAGTGATAGATTCATATGCTTTTATGTACATATTTTCAATGATACTGTCCTGTATGGTGCTGCTTTTAGTTGTTGTCTGGATATAATTATTTTCATTCATGTGATGCCTCCTAATTAATAATCTTTAAATTGACAAGAGTTATTTTAAGATTTATCCTTACAAATGTAAATACTGACAATGATATATAAGTGATGTAAATAATAAGAACAAGAGTGGAAAATATATTATGAATGATATAGAATATAATAGGGCACAATGTTGGTGCAGTCGTCTGCATAAATTGATGAAAGAAAAGAATTATACTCAAAAAAGCTTCTTGAAAGAATATAAGGAAAAATACGGAGGCGGAACGCAGGCAAATATAAGCAGATGGCTACGTGTAGGAAGTAAAATTGAAAATGGAAAAACTATAGGTTTTCCTTCATATGAAACAATGTCAAATTTGGCAGATTTTTTTGGAGTATCAGTAGGTTATCTTATTGGTGAAACAGATTATGAATCATTTGAAATGGAAAAAGTGTGTAAGTTTTTAGGGCTGGAGGAAGAAACCGTAAAAGCCATAAAAGGAATAACTTTTGGTGAAAATATGGGCATTGGAGCAAACAGTATGAGCAGTGAATATAAATCAGCATTTCGCTATATTTTAACAGCAAGTAGTTTTCCTGTTTTTATTAAAGAGGCCAGAGAATATGCAGAAAATGTTTACAGATTGAAGCATCCGATAAAATATATGGATATAGTTTCTGCAAAAATGAGAAAAGATTTATTTGATTTGGCTGTTCAGTGTATGGATTATCAATTTATATCAGATGATGAATATGGGAGAATAGATGATTTTGAGGAAAATAGTGTAGAACCTACAGAAGAACTGTTAGAGGCAATTAGTATATTGAACGATGCACAAGATAAAGATTATGCTCAAAAATGTTATATAGAACAAATGGTTAAACTTTCTGAATATGAACTTCAGAAAATATATTTTGAAGTTATTAAAGAATTAACAAAAGAAGAGCATTTGCCAGATATGGTAATCCCTATGTATATTGAAAAAGATTTAACAAATAAAGGCTAAAAAATAGCTTTCTGCTTGTGAAAAGTTAGTGATAGTTGTTTTTGATTTTAATTTACTAGCAATTCAGCATTACGATATTAAGCATGTGAAATATTTGGTTTTAAATATATAGTCTTTATTTTTTCAAATATTCAATTTGAAAAAAGAGATATATGTGGTACAATATTAAATGGGTTTTTACCTGCAAATTTACAAGTAAACGACTGTTTGGATATTTGAGGAGAATAAGTATGGCTATTTCGTACAACAACTTATGGAAAACATTGATCGACAAGGGAATCAATAAAAGTGAATTGTGCAAAAAAGTTAAGATAAGTACAAGCACCATGGCGAAAATGACAAATGGAGAGCCAGTCAATTTATCTACATTAGAGAGAATATGTAAAGAACTGGATTGCAATATAGAAGATGTTGTTGAGATTAAGAATGCAAGCAATATTCAGAACTAAGAATATTGTAGAGTGAGGTTAGTATGCTAGAGAAGATATGTCCGGTTCATAACGTGCCGGTATATGGCGATAAATGTATAAAAGATGGTTGTGAAGCAAGACCACTTGTTTCTACTACTATTTATTGGTGTGAACATTGTAAGGTTCCTGTGTTTGAGAAAGAATGTGATTTGTGTGGTAGAGAATGTACCTATATGGCAACAGATTTAAGACCGGTATTTCCAGAAGAAAAATTGTTGCTTGCGATACTTATGGATTTTGAGAACCCATTGTCATATGAAAAGTCATCGGTTTGGAACAGCAATGCAGGATATTTTGTGGATGGAAAAAGAATAGAACTATCTATTTCAGAGATAAATAGTAAGTCATTATCAGAAGTTGATAAGATCCGTGAGCAGTATGATAAATATCTCCCACAAATTGATTATGAATATTTTGATCAGATGGTGGAAAGATTCGTTGAAGCGAATAGAGTTCGTTATCATGATATTGTGGATGAAGCAATAAATTATATTCAGAGTTTTGAAGATAAATATACGTTTGATGATATGTTTATTTCTTTTAGTGGTGGTAAAGATTCGACTGTAACATCAGATTTGGTAATGAAGGCGTTTGCCAACAGTAGAATAATGCATATTTTTGGCGATACGACCTTAGAGTTCCCACTTACGGAGGAATATAGAAAGAGATTCTCAAAAAAACATACAGTAATAAGAGCTAAGAATTATGAAAAGAATTTTGAAGAACTTTGTGAACAGATAGGACCGCCATCACGAGTAATGAGATGGTGTTGTACAGTTTTTAAAACGGGTGCTATTAATAAAACACTTTCTCAGGTTTTTCAGGATAAAACAAATGTATTAACCTTTTATGGAATTAGAAAGAGTGAGTCTGCTTCAAGAAGTAAGTATGATAGGGAGAGTGAAAGTCCTAAAATCACAAAGCAAACTGTGGTTTCCCCAATTATAGATTGGATCGATTTTGATGTATGGCTATATATCTTATCTGCGGGAATTGATTTCAATGATGCGTATAGATTGGGATATTCCCGTGTTGGATGTTGGTGCTGCCCAAACAATGGTGCATGGTCCGAATTTTTATCAAAGGTTCATATGTTCAACAAATATGAGCATTGGAGAAACTTATTGGTGGACTTTGCAAAGAAAATTGGAAAGCCAGATCCAGAAGAATATATAGATAGTGGTAATTGGAAAGCACGACAAGGTGGACAGGGATTAGAAATATCTAATACATCTATTATAAAATTCGAGCCTTGTGCAACGGAGGAAAACGCATTCAATTATGAATTGCAAACTTTAATTACAGAAGATTTGTATGAGATGTTTAAGCCTTTTGGATATCTGAATTTTGACCTTGGTAATAAGAGATTAGGTGAGGTATATGTGCTTGATCGTCAAGGAAACGTTGTGTTGGTGCTTCAAGGAAAAATTGGTACAAACAGATTAAAGGTAATAATTAAGAAAATTAATATTGCAGGTGCAAATAGTTTAACAACAGCTGAAATGAAAATTAAATGTCAGCTTACAAAATATCAGATGTGTCTGGGATGCAAAGCATGTGCAAGTGTATGTAAGCATAATGCGATTACGGTTCATACATTCCCACAAGATGATGATGATCCAGTGGTAGTGTATAGAATTGATGATGAAAAATGTGTTAGATGTACAGAATGCGTAGACCATTTCAACGCTGGTTGCTATATGCGAAAAGTATTGACGATTAAAAGGAGCTAATTATGGCGGCTATTAGATTAAAAGGACATGAAAAATTTCATCTTAGAGAGGGATGGATAGCAAAAGGATTATATGGTGTGAGTGCCAATCCTAGAGTTTTTTCAGGAAGTGATGGAACAGATCAGCTTGGAGTTGGCACCAATATGGTTAAATCTATTAAATATTGGATGCTTGCAATGGGTCTGATTAAAGAAGGACAAAAGAATGGAGCGGAACTGACAGATCTTGGGAAAATGATTCTGAAATATGACCCTTTTTTAGAAGATGACCTATCATTATGGTTGCTTCATTCTTATATATCAAAAAATAATTTTCGTTCAACGGTGTGGTATTTGTTTTTTAATAAATGTCAGGCAGAAGAATTTACTAAAGAAGAATTATATACCGTTTTAAGAAAAGAATTAATTTCATATGCGGAAACTGATTCGTTCCCAGAATCGTCATTAAAGGATGATATAGATGTTCTTCTCAATATGTATAGTAAAGATACAAAGAATGATGATCCGGAGGATAAAAACAAATGTCCTCTTGCGAGTTTAAAACTAATCAAAAAAGAAGGCAATGTGTATTATAGACAGCAGCCGGATATGAGACATTTTAGAGATGAAATTATCCTATATGAATTAGGCAATATTTTTGAAGAGGAAAGTTCAATAGGTATTGATTATGTAGCGGAACTTGCAGCTAATATTTATCATCTGTCCAGGGTTGCTATAAATACAATATTAGATAGATTGGACAATGCGGGATACATTACGGTTAACAGAACCGCAGGTCTTGATGAAATATATCCTAACAAGAAAATTTCGGTAAAAAAGATTATTGAAGATTACTACACAAGGTAGGTAAATTATATGCAGTTAAGAGATTATGTTAGATTCAATAGTGATTTTAGAGATTCCGTAAATCTATATTTGGATTTAAACAAAGTGGATAAGATTAAAAGTTATATTCCTACAAAATCGTCAGTAGATATTTTGGAGCAATATCTGGATGCTGTCTTGGATAATAAACAGCATTCAACATTATTGATTGGACCTTATGGAAAGGGAAAATCACATCTTTTGCTTATGTTACTGGCGGCATTGACATTAAAAAACAACGCTTCAAATGATGCTTTGATGGATGAGTTGTGCGACAAAATCAAAAGAGTCAGTGGAGAGGTACAGAAGAAAGTATCGAAAGCCTATAAGCAAGGAAAATACCTGCCTGTTCTGATTATGAGTACACAAGGCGATTTGAATCAGGCATTTTTAGTAGGATTGAACGAAGCATTAAAAAGAGAGAAGTTAACGGGAATCACTCCTGACACTTTTTATACCTATGCGGTTTCTACAATCAATAGATGGAAGAAAGCATATCCGGATACATATGCCAATTTTTCAGAGATGTTGAAAGAATACAAATATACGGTTACAAGTATTACATCAGCATTAAAAAATTGCGACGAGACAGCATTAAACATTTTTAAAATAATATATCCAAAGCTTACATCAGGAAGTGAATTTAATCCCCTCGTAGGTTCAGAAGTACTACCTATGTACAAAAATATTGCAGACAAGCTTGTAGAGGAATATGGATATTCGGGAATCTATATCGTTTTTGATGAATTTAGTAAGTATATTGAAGGACAAGATAAGAAAATTGCTGGAAACAATATGAAGATTTTGCAGGATATGTGCGAACTGGCTAATGCATCGAAAAATGCAAAGATATTTATTACGATGGTTGCACATAAGAGCATTAAGGAATATGGAAAGTTCTTGTCTGTTGAGATTATTAACTCATTTACCGGAATAGAAGGTCGAATAAAGGAAGTATTATTTGTAACATCATCGAAGAATAATTATGAGTTGATTCAAAATGCCATTGAAAAGGATGAGGCATTTGAAACAGTACATCAAACTATGAGGTACATATCAGATGAAGCGATAGATTCATCCTACAAGCTTCCAGCCTTTTCGGGATTTACAAGGGAGGACTTTGAAAAGATTGTTGTTAAGGGCTGCTATCCACTGAGTCCTATTACAGCATATTTACTCTTGAATATTAGTGAAAAGGTTGCACAGAACGAAAGAACGTTATTTACATTTATTTCTAAAGAAGAGCAATATAGCGTAGCAAGAACTGTAAAAACAATGGCAGAAAACAAAAATTGGATTATTGATGCAGATCTTATCTACGATTATTTTAAAAACCTGTTCAAAAAAGATGTAAATAATGAATACATTCATGGTGAATGGCTTAATGCAGAATATGCTTTAAGTCAGGCATCGGATTCAAATCAAAAGAAAATGCTTAAGTGCCTTGCGGTTATTAATATTGTGAACAAACCAGATGAATTGCCGGCTGACGAACAAGATTTGTATATGGCTGCTGGAGTTCCTGATCCAGAGGCGACATTGGCAGGCTTATGTGCGAAAGGATTGATATACAAAAAAGGTTCTAATAACTGCTATGTATTTAAAACTAGAGCAACATCAGAACTAAAGACAGAAATAAAGAAGCGTATGAATGTAAAGAGTGGCAAGGCTAATTTTAACAAAGTGTTGTCGTTGGTATCAGATACGCAATATATTCTTCCAAAACATTACAATATGGATTTCACAATGACTAGATATTTCAGATACGAATATATGTCAGTGGAAGAATTCCTTTCTATTAATGATTTAAATGTTGTTTTGGATGATAAACAAGTATGTGATGGAAAAGTATTAGCTTTATATTCAATTGATGATATTGACTACACAGAACAAATATCTGAAAAGCTCAATTTCTGTATGAATAAGAAAATAGTTGTCATATACAGCAGAAAGCAGATGAGCTTACAGGACAAGTTGCTTGAATATGAGGTGCTTCAAGAAATTAAAGGCGATACATTGTTTTTTACTTCTGAGGAAAACAAGGTTTTATTAAAAGAGATACCAATTATCGAAGATGATTTGTATAGAGAAATATATCTTTATCTTGATACAGCATTTGAAGATAGGGACGAAAGAACAATTTTTTATGCATTGACAGATCATGTTGAAGTGGATAATAAAAAAAGAATATCAGATGTTGTTGATGCTGTTTGTAGTCAGGTATATTCAGGAACTTTGTCAGTAAATAATGAACTGATAAATAAAGAAAATATTACAACTGTTCCAATAAAAAAAGCTAGAAAAACAATTATTGATCGTTTGATTCACGGAGAAGATTGTACTGATTACTATACAGGAACTAGTGCGGAATCAACTATATACAGAGCTCTTTTTGTAGGTACAGGTATTATCTCTAAGGAATACCAAAATAATGCAGAGACAGTAATGAATGTTTTTAATTCGTTTATTGAGAGTGCATGCGATAACAAACAACCTTTGTCAAACCTACTTGAACAGTTATCAGAAGCACCTATAGGTATGAGAAAGGGTATTATTCCAATATACCTTGCATATGCGCTTAGTTTGCGTAAGGAAGATATTGTAATTTACTTTGATACCAAGGAAATGGAGCTTAACTCTGATATCGTTTTGAATATGTGTGAAAGTCCAGATGATTATTATATCTTCATATCTATGGAAGATATGAAAAAAGAACAATATTTAACAGGACTGTGCGATTTGTTTGGGGTAAGCGAGAGTAAAAACAAGTCAGAATCTCGTTTGCAGAATATTCTCTTAAGTATGCAACGTTGGTTTAGAGCATTGCCGCAGGTTACAAAAAATATTAAGAAACAAGATAGATATTTTGGCAATAGTATAATCAGTAAAGCGTTTCCTAAGGTAAAGGGGCTGCTTCAAAACGTTGAGGCAAATCCATATGAAGTATTGCTGGTGGACATGCCAAAGGCATTTACATGTGAAAATGACTTTGAAAAGCTCATTGAGTTATTGACCGAATTGAAATCAAAACTTAATAAATATTATGAGTGGGTTGCACAAAATGCAGTTGAATCTACAATAGAAATCTTTGATAAGAAGAAAAAGAATGATCTTGTACATACTTTGCAGGAATGGTATGAGGAACAAAGTACATTAGCAAAACAGGGATTACATTCAGGTTCAGTGACGGGACTTATGAATGTTATTGCAGATATGAAGACATTTGACGAGTTAGAACTAGTGAAAAAAGTGGTTCATTCTGTGACGGAAGTATATTTGGATTCATGGAATGATAGTTCTATGGAGAGGTATTTAGAAGCATTGAGATCAGTTAAAGAAGAAATTGAGGGAATCAATGATGAAAATTCTTCAACTGGAAAACTTGAACTTTCGTTTGTTGGTAAAAATGGAGAGAAGATTGTCAGGTATTATGAGCATGTCAATGAAGGTACAGGAACAATATTGAAAAATATGCTTTCTGACAACTTGGAAGATTTTTCTGATTTGTCGGTGAATGATAAGGTTGCCATTCTGCTTGAAATGATTGAAAAGCAATTAAGCTAGGAGGAAAGATATGATTTATTTGGATAATGCAGCAACGACATATCCGAAGTCGGAGAGTGTGTATCAGGCATTAGATTATGCAAATAGAGAGTATGCATTTAATGCGGGAAGAGGTTCTTATGAAAAAGCTCGTATTGCTACTGAAATAATTGATACAACGAAGAAACAAATAAAGGAGTTGTGTCATGCTGCTGAAAATAGTAGTGTGATTTTTACACCGTCAATTACTATTGCAATAAATCAAATTCTGCAAGGCATAGATTTTAGAAATGGGGACAATATTTATTATTCTCCGTATGAGCATAATGCTGTAGCAAGAACGCTCCATCTTATTCAGAAAAAAGTAGATGTCAATCTTATTGAAATGCCAATAGATGAGAATACTTTAGAAATAGATGTTGAAAAATTAAAATATGTGTTTTCAATTAATCCTCCTCGATGTGTATGTTCCATACATATTAGCAATGTTACTGGATATGTGCTGCCGATTGATAAAATTTTTGAATGTGCAAAGCGATATGATGCAATAACAGTTTTAGATACAGCACAGTCCTTGGGAGTAGAAAGTGTTGATATGTCCATGATGAATATATCATTTTTAGCTTTTGCAGGACATAAATCGTTGTATGGACCATTAGGAATAGGCGGATTCATAGACAGTGAGCAGATTAAACTTAAAGAAATAATGGCAGGAGGAACTGGTAGCAGCTCCTTGATACTTGATATGCCGACTGAAAGTCCGGAAAAATATGAATTTGCTAGTACAAATATAGTTGCGATATCCGGACTTAGTCAGGCACTCAAAGAAATAGGTACAGATAATCTGAAAGAAGAACAAAAATTGGTGAATCGGTTAGTGAATGGCTTGTCAAAGATAGAAGATGTTATCATATATAATCCGAGAACAGAAGTTCATAGAAACATTGTTTCATTCAATTTGAGTAAATATAAAGCAGAAGAATTAGGCACCATACTAGATGATGATTTTGGAATTGCTGTTCGAACTGGGTATCATTGTGCACCATTCATTCATAGGTGGCTAAAAGATGAAAAATATCTGGGGACTGTTAGAGTAGGCATTGGCAAGTTTAATACAGAAAAAGATATAGATGCACTATTAGAGGCAGTTCAGGAGTTAAGTGAGGAGTGATTGTATATGGGTTTTAGTGAATTAGTACTTAATACAGAATATCGTTCTTCTATTGCGTTGACCTCGAGAGATTTTTATGCACCTATATTAAAAGTGGCTACAAAGTATGATAGAGCAGTGGGCTTCTTTTCCTCATCTTCGCTAGTACATATTGCAGAAGGATTATTGCCGTTCGTAAATAATGGTGGAACAATAAGACTGGTAGCTTCGCCAATACTTAGCAAAGAGGATGTTGAAGCGATAAAACAGGGATATGAAAAAAGAGAAAGTGTTATTGCGGGAGCTATCAAAAGGGAACTGCATGAGCCACAAAATTTTCGGGATAGTGAAAGGTTGAATCTTCTTGCAAATCTTGTTGCTGATGGGCGTTTGGATATAAAAATAGCATTGGTAGAGAACAATAAGAATTATGGAATTTATCATGAGAAGATGGGAGTCTTCTTTGATGATAAAGGAAACAAAATAGCGTTTTCTGGTTCTAACAATGAAACTTATATGGGAATGGATGTAAATTATGAAGCGTTTGATGTGTTTTGCTCATGGGAAAATGAAACCGATGCAAAGAGAGCAAATGCCAAGGCTGAAGCGTTTGAAAATATTTGGAATGATTTAGATCCTAAGATTTCCACATATGCATTGCCAGAAGTAAAGGAATCTATACTTCAAAAGTATATGAGAGCAAAGATTGATTATGATTTGTTTGATGAAAAAGATTTTGAACCAAGTACTGATAATATGGTAGCTGATGATAATGGCTCTTATGATGTGAAGCCTTTTGGTGCAAGAGTTCCGGAAGATGTTAATTTACATCCTTATCAAGTAGAAGCTATAGACACTTGGCAAAAAAATGATTTCCGCGGAATTTTTGACATGGCGACTGGTACTGGAAAGACCTATACAGGTTTAGGTGCAATTGCTCGTTTGTCAGAGTTTTTAGAGGATAGGTTGGCAGTGTTTATCGTTTGTCCATACCAACATTTGGTTGAACAGTGGAAAGAAGATATTTTACGATTCGGAATGAATCCTATTGTAGGATATGGAGCAATACCAGCTAAACAGTGGAAAACAAGGCTTTCTGATGCAATAAGAAATCAAAAGCTCAAAGTGAGGAAAAGAGAGTTCTTCTGTTTTGTCACTACAAATGCTACTTTTTCTGGAGAGTTTGTTCAGGAGCAAATACGAAAGATAAAAGGTAACGCATTACTTGTAGTAGATGAAGCACATAATTTTGGCGCTGATTATTTAAGACGATTACTATCTGAAAAATTTAATTATAGACTGGCATTATCAGCAACACTTAACAGACATGGAGATCCAGAAGGGACGCAGGCATTGTACGATTATTTCGGAGATAAATGCATTGAATATACATTGGATCGAGCTATTGAAGAAGAAAAACTTACAAAGTATAAGTATTATCCGGTAATTGTATCTTTGTCAGAAGAAGAAAGAACTGCATATGCAGATTATTCGCGTCAAATGAAGAAATGCTTGATGAAGGGCAAGAATGGAAAATTCAAGTTAAGTGAAAAAGGAAAAAAGATTGCCTTAAAAAGAGCTAGGCTCGTTGCAGGTGCAATAAACAAAATCGAGATGCTTGAAAAAGAAATCATGCCGTACAAGGATGATAGACATTTATTAGTGTATTGTGGTGCGACAAAAGTTCTAGATCCAGATAAGGAACTAACAGATATAGATGATGATGACCTAAGACAGATTGACATTGTAACGGATCTTTTAGGTAATAAGTTGAAGATGAAGGTATCACAGTTTACTTCAAATGAAAGTGTAGAGGAAAGGGCTGTGTTAAAGAGAGAGTTTGCCAAAGGTGATACATTACAGGCTTTAATAGCAATCAAATGTTTAGACGAGGGTGTAAATATACCTAGTATTAAGACTGCATTTATTCTTGCTAGTACAACCAATCCGAAAGAGTACATACAAAGAAGAGGTCGAGTATTAAGGTTGTCAGAGGGAAAGGAATATGCAGAGATATATGATTTTATTACTCTGCCTAGACCACTAGATGAAGTGAGTTCTCTTACAGAAGAAGAAATGAAGAGAGAGCTTACACTAGTAAAAAATGAATTATGCAGAGCAGAAGAGTTTGCACGAATCGCAATTAATTGTGTGTCGTGTTCAGCAATACTTGATGAAATAAGAGAAGCATATGACTTACAAGATTATGTATTGGAGTTTGAGGAGGACTTTGATTATGCAGACGAATGAAACAGAAATTGTTAATGGAATTGAGATTGAAGTGGATAAGGCACAGAGACTAATTAAGAAAGTGATAGTTAAAGAAAAAAGAAATCTAAGTACTAAAGAATTTGGTTCCACTGAAATGGTAAAGAAAATAAAGAAGATGATTGAGGAGGAAGTAGAATGTTATTAAAAAGTATGACGCTGACTAATTTTAGACAGTTTAATGGCACACAGTCTATAAATTTCTCCGTAGATCCAGAAAAGAATGTTACTGTTATTATGGGAGAAAATGGTTCGGGTAAAACGACATTAGCTCAAGCATTTACATGGTGTTTGTATGGTTCTACAGATTTTGACGATCAGGTGGTATTGAACAAAGCAATTGCACAAAACATAGGACCTAATGGAGAATCTTTCGTACAGGTAAAGATAACCATGCTTCATTTAGGTGTGGATTATACTATGACTCGTGAGCAAAAATATACGACAGATTCAACTGGAAATCTAAAGAGAGCAAACAACACTGTGTTTAAAATACAGTATAAAAATACAGATGGACAGCAGGATTTCGTGAAAGATACAGAAGTTGACTTAAGAATGAAAGAGATTCTTCCTAAGGAACTTGCAAAATATTTCTTCTTTGATGGTGAAAGAATCGGAAATATGAGTAAGGAAATTAGAAAAGGAAAAAGCAAGGAATTTGCAGATGCTGTTAAAAGTCTGTTGGGATTAAGTGCATTTACTGAAGCTCTCGATCATCTTGGAGGAAGGTCTTCTAATACTGTAATTAAGAGTTATGAGAACGATTATGATTCAAAAAGTGATTCAAAAATTGCACAACTTAGGGATGAGATTGCTCGTTATGACACAAGGTTAGAACAGATCGAAACAAGACTTTCTGAAATTGATAATGAGGAAGATATTGCCAATGAAAAAGCAAAAGAATATGAAGCAAAAATAGCAGAAAATCGCGATAGTGAAAAATACGCACAGGAAAGAATTCGATTAAAGAATAAGATTAATGCATTAGAGCAGAGCAAGGTATCAAGTACATCTGGGGTAATTGATACATTTAATCGAAAAGGAGCATCATGGATGGCAACCAAAATGATTCACGATGCATTAAAGGAATTGGTGGATGCAGATAAATTAGATACTGGAATACCTGATATTCACGCTAGAACAATACAGTTTCTTATCAATCGAAAAAAATGCATATGTGGAGCACCAATAGAGTTTGGAGGATCAGCTTATACTGAATTAAATAAGGTATTAGATTATATACCACCTAAGAGCATAGGAACTTTGATTGGGCAGTTCGTACGTGAATGCGAATTAAAGAGCCGTGGGGCAGCAGATGCATTTGAAGAAATTTCAAATAAATTTAGTGTTGTCAGTGAATTTGACGCCGATTATGCAGAGCTATCTAATCAAATAGAAGTTATAAATAAAAAACTTGAAGGAATGCTTAATGTCGGTGAACTTCAGAAAAAATACACATTTTACAATGGAGAAGCCAGAAAATTGCGCTCTGAGAGAGTGCGTCTAAGTGAAGAAAAGGGCGGAATTATAACCAAAAGAGATCGCTGTGAAACGAGTATTAATGAACTCGTCCTTAAAGATGATAATAATAGACGTGTTGCAAGGTTTAAAGCTTATGCAACCTATATGTATCAATATCTCTTTTCTGTATATAAGGAAAAGGAAACAGAGGTAAGAGAACAGCTTGAAGAAAATGTCAATGCTATATTTAAAGAGATTTATAATGGTGGATTTTCTTTGAAATTAGATGACAAATACAATATTCAGATTCAGGTTGATGATTTTGAGGGATACTCTGGTGATGTAGAGACATCGACTGCACAAAGTATTTCTGTGATTTTTGCATTTATTGCTGGTGTAATTAAAATGGCAAGAGAAAATAATTCTGATGAAAACTCGATGCTTATGACAGAAGCATATCCGCTTGTAATGGATGCTCCTTTATCTGCATTTGATAAGACCAGAATTAAAACAGTATGTGATGCACTCCCTAAAGTAGCAGAGCAGGTTATCATCTTTATCAAAGATACTGATGGTGAAATCGCTGAAGAAAACATGGGTAGTAGAGTTGGAATCAGATACATGTTTGATAAGAAAAATGAATTTGAAACAGAATTGGTTGGGAGGTAATAGACATGTTTGACAAAGAGTATTCATTCAAAGGAACACATGCAGAAAAAGTAAATAAATTGACTGCAAAATTTGATGATAAAAATCAGCTGTTTAAGAGAAATCTTGATGTCTATATGATGGCTCCTATCGTAGGATTTTTGTTTCAGAAAAAAGCAGATGTGAATTCTGGTGATGGAACACAGAAACCTACAAAAATATTTCCGCAGCAGCTCATTGAAAACAGTGATGATCTGGCATTTACATATAGGCTCATTATGCTGTTAGATAAGAAAAATGCAGAGTCTGTTGATGAAAGAGTAGATAAAGCATTCAGACAGTTTAATAGTCCACAAGCGGAAAACGATGAAAAATTATTTGATCAGTATGTTCTTGGTGGTGTAGACATATTGTATGAGAAGTTAATTGAATCAGCAACAAGTACAGAAGATTACTTGAAAAATTTATATGACTTCATGGAAGATATGGATGATAGATATAACCAGACGATAGATAGTGATCAAATCAGTTCATTGTGTAGATTGGCAAAGAAATAGGACATGGATAAAGATAAGACAAGTGATAAAAAGCATCTCGTTGAGAGAATATTAAAAACTGAATATGAAAAAAATGGTTTTCTCTTAGAAGATGACATCATTGATATCTGTATTGAGCATGATTTGGATTTGGTGGAGATTGATAATTTATGTGATAAATTGCTTCATCAAAAAATGATTGTTAAAGATGCTGAGACAAAGAAGGATGTTAATGATACGGATTCGTATGTTGACAGAAGTCACTTGGATTATGATGCGCTGCTAGGAGAAATTAAAAAAGAGTACCCTAATTGCGCAGCTATCATAGATGAAATATTAGATATACTACCTCCTCAATCAAGGGAATGGCAAACGATAATTGCAGAAGCTCAAAAGGGCAATGGTTATGCAAGGGAAAGAATGATAAAAATGTATCTAAGAACCGTGATGAAACAGGCCTACAATTATTCGAAAGATAATTATTGCGATTTTGAGGAAGCATTTCAAAATGGTGTGATTGGATTGATGAATGCAATCGAAAAATATGATGTGACGAGTCCGGATTTGTTTCCTTCCTATTTTCCGTTATGGGTAAGACAAAACATGCAACGTGAAAGTACCATTAGGGGAACTATTCTCAGATATCCTGCACATTATAGAGATCAGTTAAATGTTATTGTGTCAGAGGCTAGATGTTTAGTAGAAGATGATAATTTTGAAGAAGCTGTGAATATGGTATCTGACAAGGTGAAAATACAATCGGGATTGACGGATGAAGAAATAACAAAATACATTTTACCGTATGTAGAAATACCAGACGACATAGAAACAGAAGATGAGATCGAGAATATGCTACAGGATACCATGAAGGACTGGGTTGTAGATCTATTAGGTATGTTAACTGATCGAGAACGATTGGTATTAAAGTTAAGATATGGTATAGGTGACAATCAGGAACGCACATTGGAAGAAGTTGGTATTCTCTTAAACGTAACTAGAGAAAGAATCAGACAGATTGAGTCTAAGGCCATGAGAAAGTTAAAATCTTCGAAGAAGATACATAGCTTAGAGAGTTATTTATGATAAAAATATTTAGTCGAAAGAAGGTGATGTTTCGTGAAGAACGCAGATAGTGTTTATATAGAAAATCTGAATAGGGAACTATCGCTTCTTGATGATGTCAATCCGGTAGACATATATAAGGCCCTTGAAAAATTTGTCCAGAATAAATCATTATTTAAAGATTTTGTAGAAAGTGGTGGTTTTAGATTTGAATATATCTGGTACCGCATGTTAATTAAGGATTCTGTTTGGGAAGATGGGATAACAAGTATAATTGCTGTATATAGAGATACAAAAAACAAAAATTCCCAAGCTGCAATAGATTGGCTTTGTAAATGTATTCAAGAATTTGATTCAGCAGGTGAAAAATGGAACCTTAAAGCTCGGGATATGGTCGAAAATGATAATGGCAGAATGGATATAGAACTTAATAAAACCATGGAATTCATAGGTGGAGTGATAGAAGGAGTTATAAAAACTTATATATGTTTTGTAAATGGGTGTTTTTCTATACAAAATGGCAAAGTTGCTGATACGACTATAGATTTAGGAGTAATGACGCATAATATAATAGACAAGGATGCTATATTTTCTGCCATATATCAAGATATGCTGGAAAATGAAAAAATATCAGATTGGAGAAATGTAGCAAATCATGAAAAATATTCATTACTTTCAGACGACAGTATAGAATTGATATTTGGTAAAAAGGATAAAACAAGAAAAAAATTGTCAACGATTAAGAATATCCGAATAATTGCAAAACAGATTGATATGTTGGCATACATGAATAAGATAGCAGTGGAAATAATAAAAATAGATGAGATTGAAAATATATCGAATATACTTCAAATCAAAAGTAAAAATAAATACAAGAAAAATGATGATCGAATAGCAGCAACGATTGAGTATGCAGCAAAATGTGGATTGCGCATGATAGATTTGGATATTGAAAATGGTGGCGCAGTGTTTGTTGAAACAATATTTGATAAAGAAAATTTTGAAGAATTTTTAAACAAAATGAGACTACTATTTGCTGAAATTGATTTAAATATTATTGTTTATAAAAGTGAAAAAGTGCATTATACAACGAATCTTACAGATAAATTTGGCAAGGTAATGGTTTGGAAGGTATAATAATTTAAAAAGGTCTATTTGTGTCAGCAGTGCTGACACAAATAGAAAGAGGAGTGGCTATGGAAAAAGATCTAAGTATCTCAAATTTTACAGAAATTGTTAATATAATTGAAACAGCAAAGAATAATGCCTATAAAAAAGTAAATGAAGAATTGATAAAAATGTATTGGAAAATCGGTGGATATTTGCATAACCAATCTTCAAATGCTGAATTTGGCGATGCATATGTCGATGCTATTTCAGAGGAAATAGTAAGAAACTTTCCCGGAATTAAAGGATTTTCAAGACGTGGTCTGTATAGGATGAAACAATTCTATGAATTATATGAGAATGATGAATTTGTGTCAGCACTGCTGACACAAATTAGTTGGACAAATCATTTAGCAATTATGTCAAAGGCAAAGAAGGTTGAAGAAAGACATTTTTATATTGCTCTTTGTGCAAAAGAGCAATATTCATCGCGTGAGCTAGAACGACAAATAGAAAGTGGATACTATGAACGATATATGCTTTCTAAAGAAAAATTATTGCCAGAGACTATAGAAAAGTTACAAATAAATCCATTCCTTGATACTTATGTAATGGAGTTTTTAGATTTGCCAGATAAATTTTTAGAAAGGGATTTACGAAAAGGTCTTATACGAAACATGAAAAGCTTTATTTTGGAAGTAGGAAAGGATTTTACTTTCATAGATGAAGAATATAAAGTAATGGTAGGAAATAGTGATTTCTTTATTGATTTGCTTTTTTATCATAGAGGTTTACAATGCTTAGTAGCTTTTGAATTGAAAGTAGGCAAATTTAAGCCAGAGTATATTTCAAAAATGGATTTTTATCTTGAAGCATTAGACAGACAAATTAAGAAAGAGAATGAAAATCCAAGTGTAGGACTAATATTATGTGCATCAAAGGATGATGAAGTTGTTGAATACGCTATGAGCAGATCTATGTCTCCGATGATGGTGGCTGAGTATAAATTACAATTGCCAGATAAAAAGATATTAGAGAGAAAGTTGCAGGAATTGATTAGTACGGCAGAAATTAGTGATAAAGATATTCCGTGATGATAAAGAATGAAGGTGAAGTGCATGAATACAGTTGATATGTGTAGAAGAGAAAAAGAACTTACATTAGATTTTGTTCTTAATATTGATAAATGGAAAACTGTCAATTTGGAGGTGCAACAATTAGTATCAGGACATTGGGAGTTTATTAAATTTCTGAATGATGATTGTACAGGTATTAATAAAGATATTTCTAAAGTGCCAAATGACAAAGGTGGTATATATGTTTTTTTATTAAAACCAGAAGTCATACCTACGCTTCATACATATATTATGTATATAGGACGAGTTAGAAAAAAACAAGGTTTCAGCTTGCAAAGAAGATGTAAAGAATATTTGACAGATAATAGGGTTAAAATTGCTTATATGAGAGAAATGTGGGGAGAAGAATTATATTTTTATTATTTTCCACTAGAGGATGATGCGCTGATAGAACGAGTGGAACGAGAATTGATTAGGGTAATTATTCCACCATGTAATACACAAATACCAGATCAATACATAAGTTATTTACCCTCAACATCCGCGTTTTAGAAAGGAAGGTTATTGAATATGAAGAAAAATGAGTTAAAATTGCCAGCGATTCGATCTAAGATGGGAATATGGGTATATTATGTGAGTTCGTTAAGTTTTAATCAAGTGCGAAATTATGTTAGTCCTATTAATGATGAATTGCATAAATCAGAATTGTTAAGTCAAATGATCCAGAGGAGCATAACCGAAAACTATAAAAATATTGCGCACTATTTAACTTCGCAAGAGGAAAGGTTTTTTAATGCATTAATTCTTGCTGTGTATGATGGGGAACCTAGTTGGAACGAAATAAGAATTGAAGACGAAAATGGACAGGATAATTATGATTTGGGAATTTTGAGCTTAACAGGGCTTGAAAAAATATTTCCTGTAGATGGACAGCATAGGGTAGCAGGAATTAAGGAAGCATTAGAGATAAATCCCGATTTAGGACAAGAAAAGGTACCAGTTATTTTTATTGGACATAGTAAGAATGATGTTGGAATGCAACGTACACGCAGAATGTTTAGTACGCTTAATAGATATGCAAAACCTGTTTCTATGAGAGATATAATTGCATTGGATGAAGATGATGTGATAGCGATTGCATCGAGAAATATAATTGATCAGTCAAAGTTGTTTGAAGATGATAGAATTTTAGATTCAAAAACGAAAGCGATACCGGATAATAATGAAAGAGCATTGACAACGATTATAACATATTACGAATGCAATAAGGAGTTGGCTTGGCTTTTTCTTAAAGATAAACCAGTAAAAGGGTTAGACGAAAAACTTATTAAAGGCAAAGCAAAAGTAAATGAGTATATTAGGCATAGGCCGAATGATGAAGTAATAGAATTTTTTACGAATGAATGTGAAGCATATTGGTCGGCCCTTATTGGTGAGTGTCAAGATGCTTTCAAGAAAGATGTGGGTATAGGAAAGTACAGGAACAGAGATGGGGGGCATGTCTTTTTTCGACCTGTATCGTTAATCCCATTTACAAAAGCGTTGGTAAGAATAAAGGAAAAGGAAAATTTAGATTATGAGAACTTAATTCGAAAATTCCCGTCAAATGTTTTTTGGATTCAAAATGATATTTGGAAAAAAATAATATGGGATGATGTGAAGAAAAGTATGATTATGGGTAATTCAAAATTAATAGAATTAATATTTTTATATTCTTATGATAATTCTTTTTTAACAGAATCGGAAAAGAAGAAAATAGTTAAAGAACTTGAAAGTAAGTGGGATTACCATGAAAGTGACATAATAGAAATTTTTGAACAACGTCTTTTGGGTGAAAATATATAATGAAATTTGATTAAAGCAAGTATTTTTAGCACTAGAAATACAACAAATATTTGGTTGCTAGACAACTATATCAAGAGAACTTATGTCAAAATTAAGGGATATGGAAGTGGTTGAAGTAGTAAATGGCATGGGGAAAGGCCGATGTATTTTTAAACAAGGATAAGAAGAGTACCTTAATGAATGCTATTTGATACAATGGAGTTAAGTGACTTCCTCATATTGTCAAAAAATGTCAAATGATTCTTGTTCCTATATTTTATGTATATGATATAATTAGTGTATAAAATATAGGAGGTAAGAAATATGTTTAGAATTAATCATAATGATGCAATAGAGTTAGAACATCAGGTAAGAAGGTTATATAAATGCGACAGAGCGGGAGTGTCAGGTTTGGCCGATGCGGATAATTTCGAATCAAGCCCGTTTTCAGCAGCTATTATGGTGGTGTCATACATTCATGCGTTAGGAATGCAGGATTCAGAGACACAGTATGATGAGTTTTTACATAAATACGAAATTATATTTAATTATCCAGAAGAAAATGATGCATCAAATGAGGTTCAAAATTATATACATGATTTAACTTCCATAATCGAGAAATATTTGTGAGATGAGTCAAAGTGATAAGTTCGAAGGTGAAAAAACATGATACATTTTTATGATGATATTATTAGAAGAACACTCGAAGTAATAAATGAGGCACATGATTGTTTGGATGTACTGAACGATAATAAGGAATAAAAATATTGTAATTGATAATTGCGTTGTCTTTAAACGTAGTTTATAATTTGCATTAGGTGGACGTGCAAAACATCAGATGATTATTCTCTGAATAGTAAACAAACCTGCAAGCCACCAGAACTACACACAATAATGACAATATAGCAATGGTACTGGATTGGTACTAAAAATGTGTGAAACGAAAAATAATGAGTGAAAAAGATGCATGTTATCAATACAATAAAGTATAGATAATGATATTGAAACAACCAGAATCAAACCAAACTTTGCGAGTTTGAATAATTTGATATCCCAGGGCAATCCCCTTTATCCTCAAGGGGCAAAAATCTTTAGCCTAGGGAATGAATAAAATAACGAGAAAATAAAGACCTTGTAGAGCGGAAAAACCGTTGATATGAGGTCTTTTTCTTTTACTTGAACCCATGGAGAAAGCCTTGAAAATAGAGGAATATCGAGAGATAAGAGAGAGCAAGCCAAGACCTTGAAGGAAGTCCTAAGAAGCCTTGAAAGAGAAATAAGGGCTGAGAAAAGTGATTTCTTCAACTTTTTATTTTTAATGAATACTGTTTTATAACTTAAAAAAAGCATTTGAGAAATCGAATAAATAGTTTTACAAGAAACTTGCAACAAGGTATAATGAAACAGTAAATTATATTCCAAAAGGCACGGAGGATAATATGGCTGTATCATATAATAAATTATGGAAGTTAATGATTGATAAAAAAATAAATAAAAGCCAATTATGTAGAAAGATAAAGATTAGCAGTAGTACTATGGCTAAAATGACAAATGAAGAGATGGTTGCTATGGCCATATTAGAAAAAATATGTGCTGAATTGGAATGTGATATATCTGATGTTATGGAGTTTACTGACTTAGCTGAAGTAAAGAAAAAAATCCACAATGATAATATAAGTCCGGATAATGGGACAGTAAATATGAGATAATGAGGTAGAACAACCATGAATGAAAATGGGTTAAATTATATTGATCTCTTTGCTGGTGCCGGTGGACTTTCAGAAGGATTTATTCAAAGTGGCTATAGACCGGTTGCACATGTGGAAATGAATGAGCATGCAGCAAAGACAATAGAAACAAGAATAGCATATTATTACTTAAAAGATAATGGAAAAATTAAAAGTTATTATGATTATGAAAAAGGGAAACTAACCAGAGAACAACTTTTGGAGAAAATACCACAAGAGGAACTTAAGACTGTAATTAATAAAGAAATGTCGGAATCCACGATTAAGGGAATTTTCAACACAATTGATGATATCAAAAGGGAAAAAGAAATTGATAAGATTGATGTAATTATAGGTGGTCCTCCCTGCCAAGCATATTCTTTGGTGGGAAGAGCTCAGAGCAGTCATATGATTGTTCCGATGGAAGATGATCCAAGAAATGAATTATATAAAATGTATGTTCAATTTCTTAATAAGTATAAGCCAAGAATGTTTGTGTTTGAGAATGTAGCCGGAATAAAGACTGCAAGAGGCGGGGTTGCATTTAAAAACCTTCAGACATATATGAAACGTGTTGGCTATGAAATTGATTATCAAGAGTTGAATGCTCAAGATTTTGGAGTGTTACAAAGTAGAAAGCGTGTAATTATAGTAGGATGGCTTAAGGGCACAGGGTATGAATATCCATCATTCGATGTAATTCATAGTAAAGCAGAAGTATGGGATTTGCTTAATGATTTGCCAGCGTTAAAGCCTGGAGAAGAGGCAAGAGAGCATACGATGACAGATATGCGCAGACTAAAAAAATATGTTAAAGATAATGACATTCGTGTGAAATCGGATGTATTAACAGGACATATTGCAAGACCACATACTGCACAAGATATTGAAATTTATAAGAGAACAATAGACATGTGGTTTGAAAATGAACAGCATGAACGTTTGAAATATGATGATTTGCCAGAAAATTTGAAAACGCATAAGAATAGGACTTCATTTGTAGATCGATTTAAAGTTGTTGAGGGTGATATGGATCATTGTCACACAATACTTGCTCATTTATCGAAAGATGGACATTATTTCATTCATCCAGATATAGAACAACATAGGTCAATTACAGTCCGAGAAGCGGCAAGAATACAGTCATTTCCAGATAATTATTATTTTGAAGGACCGAGAACGGCACAATTTGTTCAGGTGGGAAATGCAGTTCCGCCAATGATGGCAAAGGTAATAGCAGATAAAATAAAAGAACAATTAGGAAAATAAAATTGGAGGTTTCGCAAATGGGTATTGTTGAAAATACATATGCTGAATTAAAGCAACAAGAACTGAAAAATAATCCATATAGTTGTTTGCATATGGCTGATATTGACATCAATCCTCATCAGGTTGAAGCATTCACATTTGCACTATCTTCATTAGAGCTTGGTGGAGCAATTCTTGCAGATGAGGTAGGTCTTGGAAAAACTATTGAGGCTGGCTTGGTCATCAAGTATTTGCTATGCAGTGGAAAAAATAAAATACTACTTATTATGCCATCAAATCTGCGAAAGCAATGGCAAGTTGAATTAGAAGAGAAATTTGATATTGATTCATTAATTGTGGATAGTTCTAACTGGGAGGATTATCTCGCAAAGGTAAAGAGTAAACAAGCAGTAATTATTGTTTCCTACCACTTTGCCTCAAAAAGAAAAACAGAGTTCGGAAAGATAGCTTGGGATTTTTGTGTATTTGATGAAGCACATCGGCTTAGGAATGTTTATAAGAATGGTTCAAAGATGGCTAACTCATTATATGAATTAACAAAGGGAATTCCGAAGATTCTATTAACTGCGACTCCTATGCAGAATACTTTACTTGATATATATGGACTTGTTCAGTTTATCGATGATAGAGTTTTTTATAGTAAGCAGATATTTTCCGAAAGATATTTGCGAGGAGAAGATTACAATGATTTGAAGGCTTGTTTAGAACCTGTTGTGCAAAGAACTTTACGAAAAGAAGTAGCAGAGTATATCCAATTTTCAGAGCGTAAAGAAATGACAATTGATTTTGAATTATCGCCAATGGAGATAGAACTTTATGTGATGATAAATAATTATCTGAAAAAGGAAATCTTGTATGCTTTGCCCAATTCACACAGAACACTTATTACATCTGTTATTAGAAAATTGCTTGCATCATCAAGTATGGCAGTTGCAGAAACCTTCAAGGTATTAAAAGGTAGACTTGAAACTTTGAAGGAAACAACTAGAACTGAATCAGCGGATGAAAGTATTGATTTTTTCCTTAGTTTTTTTGATGATGATGAAATAGAGACAGATGATGATAGTAAGCAGGATGAATTATACACAAGAGAAAAGGTAAATGAATTTATTCAGCATGAAATAGATGAGGTAACAGCCATTATTAATAAAGCTGAAAGTATAAAAAGAAATGCGAAGATGACAGCATTGAAACAGGCGGTGGAGACAGCTTTTGCATTTCAGGATGAAGCTGGAATAAAACAAAGAATTGTTGTGTTTACGGAATCTATTAGAACGCAACAATACATATTTGAAGAATTATCTCATGCCGGATATGAAGGTCGGATACTTAAGTTTAATGGTAGTACAAATGATCCTGTTACTAAACAGATTTATAAGGCGTGGAAAGCTAGAAATTATGGAAAGTATGTGGGTAGTAGAAATGTTGAATTGAAGAATGCCATCGTAGAAGCATTTAGGGATGAATACAAGATTTTGCTTGTAACAGATTCCGGTTCGGAAGGATTGAATATTCAGTTTTGTAGTACGATTATAAACTATGATCTTCCTTGGAATCCACAGAAGATAGAGCAGCGAATTGGTCGCTGTCATCGTTATGGACAAAAGAACGACGTTGTGGTTATTAATTTGCTTAATACTCAGAATGTAGCAGATAAGAGAGTATATGAAATCCTTTCTGAAAAGTTTGAGTTATTCCAAGGCGTATTTGGTGCATCCGATAAAGCTATTGGATTATTGGAAAGTGGAGCAGATTTTGAAAAAAGAGTTACACTTATTTATCAGGAATGTAAAACGACATCAGATTTTGCAAAGCAATTTAAGGATTTGGAAAAGGAATTAGAAAAGAAAAGAAACAAGAAAATGGATGAACTGAAATCCATATTTATATATAAGACAGAGGAACAACATAAGTCTCATTTTAATATTATTATGAAAGAAATTGCGGAATATGATTCACAGTTTAAGTATTGGAATAGTAGAAGTAAAGAGGAAAATGATACATATCCAAAGTACTATGAAACTAATATAGACTTGGAAATTCCGGGGATTCAACACGGATATTTACTTGTTGGGGGTTCTTATGTTGGTGAGATTCTTGAAGATGCAGTATTGGAAATTATTGATATAACAGGAAAAATATATGGCGCTTCAGATGTATTGGCTAAAGATCTTTGCGAAAAATTGCAGGAGCAGTACCTAGAAGAAAAGACACCAAATAATCAAGAAATCCTTTCATATATTGATAAAGTGGATGAATTTATGCAGCAGAAATATGCAGAATCTAAAAGAACAGTTTTGATTGCTAATCAGAAAAAATTGGATAATTGGTTGCAATCAAGAAAAGAGGAATATCTGCTCACAATCAAGGATACATCAGAATTAGACGAGCTTAAAGAAAAATATGCAATTGAAGGCGATTTTAGACAGAAGATTGCATTAAAGAAACAAATAGAAATTTTAGAAGAACAGAAACAAAAAATGATAGGGGCATTTCATGATGAAATGTCGACATTGGAAGAAGAGGCTGTAAATATGCAGAAGCAGTTTGCAGAAGATATCTTGGTAAAAACACAATTGGTAACAAAAATAGTGATTAAGTTTTAGGAGGCTACCATGGAGAAAAAAGGCAAGTTAGAATTAACATGGGTTGGTAAATATGAGGAAGAGAAACTTGAACCAAGAATATTAATTGAGGATAAATCAAAATCATATGGTGATCCGGATACAGAAAATATGCTGATTCATGGGGATAATTTGTTGGCGTTAAAAGCTCTTGAGAGAGATTATGCAGGGAAGATAAAATGCGTATATATAGATCCGCCATATAATACAGGAAATGCATTCGAACATTATGATGACGATGTAGAACACTCGTTATGGTTGAATATGATTTATAAAAGAGTTCAAATACTTCATAAATTACTATCAAAAGATGGGACTCTCTGGATGAGCATAGATAGTACCGAAGGGCATTATCTGAAGGTTATGTGCGATGAAATATTTGGTAGAAGTAATTTTGTATCAGATATTACATATGAAAAGTCAAATGTAACGGGTCTTGGACAAGGTGGCGCAATATTTAATACAGGTGAAAAATTGTTGGTTTATAAAAAAGAAACAGTTGAATTGAATGAAGTATTGGCAACTGAAAAACTAACAAAAAAGACAATGCAAAGATATAGAAAATATATTAAATCAGAAGGTAGAAGAGAACTTGTAGATGAGTTTGAATCAGCTTCTAATGGATTACCTGTAAAAATATACAAACATACGGGTTATGAGATTGGAGATATTTCACTAAAGAATTTTGAAGCTAGAGAGAGTGAAATAAGAGCACAATATTACCAATTTTTTGACACAATATATCGTACCTACGTTGTTCAACAGGAAAATGAATTCCAAAATGCGCTTATGTCACGCATGGAAAAGAATAGTTTATATTCTGTTGAATATGTGCCAAGTAGAGGTAGAAATGAGGGAAAACAAACCACATTGTTTTACCATAATGGTGAACTATGTGCATGGATAAAAGATACAGCGTTTCTTGAGAAAAAGGATGTTGTTAAAACTACAAAATTATCAAATGTTTGGAAGAATGATGACATTCCTAAGGCTGATTTGGGAAATGAGGGTGGCGTGGCTTTTCCTAGATCAAAGAAACCTGAAAAATTGATAGAAAGAATTCTTTTAATGGCAACGAATGAAGGTGATTTAGTGCTTGATAGTTTCTTGGGTTCAGGAACTACCGCAGCGGTGGCACATAAAATGAGAAGGCGATACATTGGAATTGAACTTGGAGATCATTGTTATACACATTGCAAAAAGAGATTAGATAGAGTTATAGATGGTAAAGATAGAGGTGGTGTCACAAACACATATGATTGGCAAGGTGGCGGGGGATATAAATTCTACGAACTTGCAGAACCATTACTTGTAAAGAACAAAGTTCTTCCTGTTTATCAAATAAATCCATCTTATACATGGGATATGGTATGTGAAGCTATTTGTAAGATAGAAGGATTTACTTATGAACCATCTGGGGAGTTTCAAGGACATTCATCAGAGAATCGATTCATACATATCACAGAAGAATTTGTTAATACAAAGTATGCGATGTCGATAATGAAGAACTTAGGGGATAAGCAGAGTTTACTTATCTATTGTAAGAAAAATCAAGCTGACATGATTCTTCCAGAGAATGTGGAAGTGAAAAAAATACCAAAGGATTTATTGGATAAATGTAATTTTGAAAGTGAGGTGCAGGAATAATGAGTTCAGTAGATAAAATCAAATGGGCTATGAGCCTGCGTGATCCTCAGTATGAAGCGCTACAATACTTTGATGCAATCAGTTCCAAGATTGAGTATAGAACTAGTTCAAAAGCTGAAGCAGAGAAAATAGCATCAGAGAATTGCCAAACTCCACATAAAATATCTGTAGATAAGGAATTTGATTTTCCATCATTCTGCTTTGATATGACAACCGGTATTGGTAAGTCCCGTTTAATGGGTGCATGTATTTATTATTTATACAAAACAAAAGGGTACAAACATTTCTTTATTCTGGCACCAGGAAATACGATTTATGACAAGATGCGTCGAGAGGCGGTCTCGGGACATCCAAAATACATGTTTAAGGGACTTGAAGCAGAGATGGGAAGACCAAAAGTTTATGATGGGGAAAATTATTTATCATACCCGGTAAGATATATCCAAGAGGAAATGGTGGTAGAAAAAACATCTGATATTCAGATATTTATTTTTAATATTTCAAAGATTTTTACTAGGGGAGATATTGAATTTAAATTTCACAAGTTTAATGAAAATTTGGGTGGCTCTTTTGCGGATGTGTTACGTTCGTTTGATGACTTGGTTATTTGTATGGATGAAGCGCATCGTTACTATGCCCCAGCATCAAAGAAAGCGATTAATTATCTGAATCCGGTGTTGGGGTTGGAATATACTGCTACACCTAAGAGTACAAATAAGAATATTATTTATCACTACGGATTAGAGGATGGAGCTGGGAAGTTTTTGAAGATTCCGGTTGTTATGGGAAGAACAAATACAGCAGGATATTCAGTTGATGATATAGAGGAAATGAAGTTGAAAGATGGAATCAAGCTTCATGAGAGAAGAAAGTCCATCGTATATAAATATTGTATAGATAATCAATTAGAACAAGTAAAGCCAATTGTTTTGATAGCTTGTAAAGATACAACACATGCTAGAAAAATAAAAGAAAAAATAGATTCCGATGCTTTTTTTGGAGGTCGTTATGTTGGCAAGGTTATTGAAATTGACTCCAGTACAAGTGGTGCAGAGACAGAAGAAAACATTCAGAAATTACTAACCATTGAGAAAAATACCAATCCAATTGAGATTGTGCTGCATGTATATAAGCTGAAAGAAGGTTGGGATGTAAATAATCTATTTACGATTATCCCACTTAATGCTGCAAAGAGTGATATATTGGCACTTCAAACTATTGGTAGAGGATTGAGGCTTCCTTTTGGTGAGATAACGGGTATTGAGGAATTAGATACCTTGGATATTGTTGCTCACGATCATTATCGAGAGATTGTGGATGATATCAAGAATAACCCTGTATTTAAGAAGAGAAATCTTGATGAGGAAGATATACCGAACACAAAAACAGTTATGGTAGAGCCTGCAGTTGAGAACCAGCAGATTTCATTATTTGATGAAGCGTTATGCGAAAGTAAAGTGAAATCATACCAAGATTTGAATAATGAAAATGTGGTGGAGAATCTGTTTGCTGAGTATCAGAAAGCATTTGTAAAGAAAGTAGCACCCAAGAAGTCCGAAAGTGATAGTGGACAGATGTCTATTTTTGAATATTTTGCTAACGATGATGAAAAAGAAACAAATGATGGCACAGCATCAGATCACAAAATGACACAGACGGGCATGGGCACTGATGCAGTTGATACATCATTTACTGTACATCAGGGGGATGCTTCATTACAGATTGATTTACAAAAGTCATCTGGCAGTAAGAATGTATTGCCATATGCAAAACAAGAGTTTATCAAGAAAGTTGAAGAGTTAAAGAAAGTTGCTATCTCAGTTCCAAAGATTGGAATTAGCTATAGTTCAACAATTACATTTAAGTCTTTTACTGTTAAACGAAATATTATGGATTTTGATGTTGCGGCATCGAGAATCGAGAGATATGACGCTGTAAATGGTAAGTTGCTGCAAGTGCTGGATGCAGATGCACTTATTGTAGAAAATCCTGAGAATATGCTTGCAGTTTCTTTATTGGAGAGTATTCCGGAGTTTAGTTCTGATGATGCAGAATTTATTCTTGATGTGGTTGATCAGTATCTCGCATTAATCGAAGGTACGGATGAAGAAAAAAAGAAGATTGTCCGTAGATATGCAACTGTTATAGTAGAGGACTTAAGAAAACAGATATATGCGTCAAAGGAAGAAAGCACTGAGTTTGTATTTAACGTTCAGAAAGACCTTATTGTATTCAAATCATTTGCGAAGAATATGAAGGAAAATGGACGATTGAATTTTAAGAAGGAAGTGCCAGATAAGAAAAATATTAAGCAATATTTGTTTGAAGGATATAAGAAATCATACTATGCAGAGAATGCATTTGATAGTGATGATGAGAGAAGGTTGTCTGTGGTATTAGAAGAGGATTCAGAAGTTATTAGATTTATAAAGCCACCTTTGAATCAGTTAGGACTATTTTATAAGGCAGCAAAACAGTATAATCCTGATTTCTTAGTAGAGACAGCTGACAAGAAATATATGATTGAAGTGAAGGCTGCAAATCAAACAGATAATGAAGATGTACAGGAAAAAGCAAAGGCTGCAATTAAGTGGTGCGAATGCGCATCACAGGTGGATGCGGACGGAAAAACTTGGGAGTACCGCCTAGTGCCAGGTGATAAGATTATAGTAGGTAATACATTCAAATATGTAATTGGTATGGCAATTCCTGTTGTAGTAGATGGAGAATAAACGGAGGTTGTAGATGGCTGATATAAAGGATTTTAAACATGCTATTGTTCGACAGAAGATTTTGGATGCAGTACGAAAAGACTTAATAGGACCAGCATCAGATTGTGAACAATTGAATGAAGTACCAACGAGTAGTTATATTACGGGATTATTATATCCTGCTGATACAGATGTAACGGAGGATGAAAATTACAATGAAGTAGAGTTTACAGAAAAGAATTTCGATGCTGATGGAGAAACTTTGGAGGCAGGAATTTTTGAAGAAGAGGAACCAGAGGATAGAGTAAAAGGTGGTTTTCAGAAGCCGTCTTCTATAGGTGTGTCTTTCTATGTCTCTGATGATGTTCAAAAGGTTAATGCTTATATTAATTGGGGAAAGTATTATGCAGAACAGGTGCAGGGTGAAGTAATAGATGAAACCTTGGAAGAAGATGCAGAGAATAAGAAAAAGAAGAAACATACCATATATATTCGTGAGCAGATGAATGATGTTGTGGAAATCGATTTTAATGAGATGGGTCGTTCGAAGCAGATTCCACTTGAGTCTAATGGAAACATCTATATTTATGTTATGAAGATGCAGTTAGACAATGGATACAAGATGGTATCGGTTTATTTGCATAATAATGATAAGTCAGATGGCGATGAAAAAGAATATGAAAAGGTAATGTTCCAAGTGGAGATGCTCATAGCAGATGATTTGATGAGTCCTATTTTTGTACCAGAATATCTCTGTAGAAAAGTTGAATTAGAGGATGAATATTATTATAAAGGCAGACCAGTTTATGCAAGAGGAAGAGGTTGTGCTGCTACTTGGGAAAAGAAAGAAGAAGAGATAAATGCAACTGCTATAAAATCATCATTTATTCCAGATTACGAAATTCCAAGTGTAAGTGCACAGATAGATGATATGCCGGAGCATGCCTTTTCGATGCTTCAGATGGGCTCACCAAAGAAAAAGTCAGAAGTTATTCATAATCTTCGTACATTGACAGAAATGTATGGAAGTTGGATTACAGATGTATTGACAAACGACGAAGCTATGCATGATGATAAATTTAAGGCAACAGGTCAGACTATTATTGATAAATGCAATGATGCAAATCGTAGGATGAATGCTGGAATTGATTTGATTGAAAACAATGATAAGGTATATCAAGCGTTTGTATTTATGAATCAAGCAATGTATTTACAGAGAAGTATTACAGCTTTTTCAAAAGATTATGGTAATGGCATTCCTTGCAGCTTAAGAGATTATATGACTGATATGCCAGAAAAAGGAAGAAAGAAAGATCACAGTGAGTGGAGACCATTCCAGATTGCATTTGTGCTTTTGAATTTGTATGGGATTATGGATGGTGAGTCACCAGAAAGAGATATTGTTGATTTGTTATATTTCCCTACTGGTGGTGGTAAGACAGAGGCATATTTAGGGCTGATTGCTTTTACTATAGCATATAGGAGACTGACAGCTTCAGATGAAACTGATTATGAGAAAGATGGTGGAGTAACAGTATTTTTAAGGTACACGCTTCGTTTACTTACAACTCAGCAGAGAGACAGACTGATGCGTCTTATTGTTGCAATGGAACAATTACGTGAGAAGAATGAAAAATTATATGGTAAGGAAAGAATTTCAATTGGATTCTGGGTTGGAGGTAATGTTACCCCAAATAAATTTAGCGAATACAGTGATTCTGATCAATTTAAGAAGAAAGAATTTATAAGGAAGCTTACAAAGCAGATTATTAAATGCCCTTATTGTGGTAAGGAAATCACACGGGATGAATATGACATCAATGAAAAGGGAAAGTATGTTAAAATTCATTGTGCAGATAAGAATTGTATGTTTTCGTTAAAAACAGGAAGAACCATACCGGTTTATCTTGTTGATGAGGAAATTTATGCAAAGTGTCCTACTGTGATTATTTCTACTGTAGATAAATTTGCGAGACTTCCATGGTCTGAACGAGTTGGTTTGCTATTTGGCAGAACAGATAGATATTGTAGTAGATGTGGACATATTGCTATTGGAGAAAAGCATGCAGGAAGACATAATGCAGATGTCGCAGCGGGATTGGAAAGGGCTGAAACGGTTGCATGTAAACCATTCTATCCTCCTGAGCTAATTATACAGGATGAGCTTCATTTAATTACTGGTCCTCTTGGAACGATTTATGGTGGATATGAAACTGTTGTAGAAGAGATGTGTTGTATTGAGAAGAATGGAAAGAAGATTCGACCTAAGTATATTGTTTCAACAGCAACTATTAGAAATGCTGGGGAACAGATTAAGTTCCTTTATGGGAGAAATGAATTTGCACAATTTCCGCCAAGTGGCTTTGATACAAGAGATTCATTTTTTATTAAGGAAGTACCGCTTCCAACTGAAAATTTAGTTGATGCTTCAGAAGAAAAAATCAGTAGAATGATTAGTGATGGAAAAAAGCCATTTCGTCAATATGCTGGTATATGTGCGAGTGGACAATCTGTAAAAACAACGCTTATTCGTTTGTATTCGATTATTTTGCAAACAGCACTAGATATAGCAAAGGATCCGGAATATGAGGATTATATTGATCCATATTACACATTGATTGGGTACTTTAATAGTATTCGAGAATTGGGTGGTGCAGTGCGCCTTCTTGACGACGATATAGCAAGTCGTATTCGTGTTGTAAAGAATAAATATAATAGCTCAGAACAGAGGTATCTCAGTTTTGAGGGAAAGAAGGAAATTACATCTCGCATACCTTCATGGGAGATTGCGCAGGTTCTTGAAAAGTTAGCAATTTCTTATGATAAAAACAAGGAGAAGCAAGGTTGTTATGATGTTGTTATTGCAACTAATATGATAGCGGTAGGTATGGATGTTGACCGTTTAGGACTTATGTCAGTTGTAGGTCAGCCAAAGCAGAACTCTGAATATATTCAGGCAACAAGCCGTGTGGGTCGACAGCATCCTGGAATTATTTTTACTGTTTATAATCCTTACAGACCAAGGGATTTGTCTAATTATGAGAACTTTGTTGGTTTCCACTCACAGATGTATAGATATGTAGAAGGAACTACAGCAACGCCATTTGCGGCTAGAGCTAGAGACAGAGTATTACATGCATTGGTAGTTTCTTTACTAAGATTACAGGTAGAGACGATGGCTGATAATGGTGGAGCATCAAACATTAATGATATTTCTGATGAACAAATCAAAGATATAAAAGACAAAATTCTTGAGCGAGTTAAGATAACTGCACCATCGTCTTATGTAGATACAGAGAAAGAAATGGATGAGTTTATCAATACTTGGAAGAACATTGCAAAAGACGAAAAGCTATATTATTTTGTTCCAGCAGTAGCTGATGATAAGAAGAGGCTGCTTACATACTATGGCGAATATTATGGAGACAAAGAAAAACCAACACTAAGTTCTATGCGTGATGTTGAGCAATCATCAACAGTTTTTTATTGGGAGGGTGTCTGATGAATTTTTATAAAAAATTGGGCGAGATTCGTCCGAATCAGTTAATAACTACATATGGACCAGGCTCGATAATGGATGCTGTAAATGATTCATTGACAGTTTTAGATATAGAGTACTGGGATACTAACAATATTGGTAAAGAAATTAGAGATGCAAGATTGGCTAGTTATATGAATGTTCGACGATTCTTTATGCCAAAGACAGGTGGAAAAGAGGATATTCCAGTTGTGTCATTTCCATACTACCATGTGTGTTCAAAGGGAACATGTAAATTCTTATTTGATATGAGAGATTACTTTGATATGGACCAGTACAAAAAGAATCAAGGTGAAGTGAAATGCCCTAAGTGTGGATTTCCAGCATACCCTTCGAGATTTATAACAGTATGCGAAGATGGGCATATGGACGATTTCCCTTGGAGATGGTGGGTACATCATGGAGAAACAAGTTGTAAAGAAGATATGTACCTAAAATCAATGGGCAATACTTCATCACTTGCAGAACTCCGTGTTGAGTGTAATTGCGGTGCAAGGAGAGTTATGTCTGGAGCAATGCAGAAGGAAAAATTTGCTGGTCTATGCTGTTCAGGAAACCATCCGCATAGACCAGGAGCAAAGGCGAAAATTTGTAAGAAGAGTGTAATACCTAGCCAGCGTGGTGCATCTAATGTGTATTTTACAGTCACAAGAAATGCAATATCAATTCCACCTTGGACAAATCCTATTAATGATATCATGGGTGCACAAAGAGCAACTATTGAAACATTGGTAGAGGCTATGGGAGAAGAGGCAGGTCTTTCATTTGCTTATCAGAAGTATTTTGAAGATAAATATTCTTATGAAGACTTTAAAGCTGCCTATGATAGATTAAGCCAAAATATCAAAGAGTTTACTGAACTTAAAGAAATGGAGTATGCAGCTATTACGCATCATGAGGATGTCGAGTATCAACATGATGTTAAGTACTTCAAAGCAGAAGAAGTTGCTTTGAGTGAAAGTTTAAAAGAGTATATTTCTAGGATTATTAAAATACATAGATTACGTGAAGTACGAGTTTTGACAGGTTTTACAAGATTGGAAGCACCAGAACCAGAAGTGGATGAGCAGTCGCATATCGTAAAATTGAAGTGCTCTTCAGGAGAAAAATGGCTTCCGGCAGTCGAAATCAATGGTGAAGGTGTATTCATTGAATTAAATAAGGAAAAAATAAACCAGTGGATGCAGATAGAGACTGTGAGATCTCGTTCTGATAAATATGAGGAATGTTATGCAGCATATTGTCAGAAAAAAGGATGGGAGAATTTTAAACCAAGAAATGCAGAGTATGTGTTGTTACATACACTTTCACATATGTTGATTAAGGAAATGTCTATGCAGTCAGGATATTCATCATCTGCATTACATGAACGCATTTATAGTAGTGAAAATATGTGTGGAATTTTAATTTACACAGGTGCGGCGGATAAGGAAGGTTCACTAGGTGGACTTGTTGAACTTGGCGGAATGAATAAGTTTTTGCCGCTTTTAAAAGGGGCACTGGAGAATGGTTTAACATGTACAACAGACCCAGAATGCTTTATGAAGAATCCGACGAGTGAGAGATTAAATGGGGCTGCCTGTCATTCTTGTACTATGATATCAGAAACTGCATGTGAAAATGGTAACCGCCTACTTGATAGAGCATTAGTTGTACCGGTACCGGAGCATGAGGAAATGGGATATTTCAGAGAATTGGTGAGAGATTTATGTGGAATACAAGTGTAAAAATCGAATATATCGCAGGTCTGATTGTAGATGCACTTGAAAATTATTCTGTTAATAGAGAGAATGCACAGTTTCGTCTTGTGATTGAAGAACTTAGAAATCATTTTACTAATTGTTCTGAACAAGAGATAACAGATATAATCAGCCTTTGTATGAAGATGTATTCGTCAAAGAAAATTGAACACGCAGAACTTGTTCTTACTGCACCAGATTCATTCCGTGTGAAAACATTAAGAACCAAAGATACAATGCGTAATATGATAGAGAATACGGAAAAGAGTCTTACTATAACTGGTTATTCAATCTCAGATTATTTTGCCGAAATGCTTGATATTATTATTAAAAAAAGTTTGCAAGGAGTATATGTTCGTTTATATGTGAATGATACAGAAAAGCAGAAGGAAGTGCTTGACAGACTGATGTCATATCGTTCGCGATTCTTACAGATATATGAATATCAAAAGCAAGAAGATGACAAGATGGCAGCATTGCATGCGAAACTTATTGTATCAGATGTAAAGAAATCACTGGTGTCGTCAGCTAATCTTTCATATCACGGAATGCAAGGAAATATTGAAATGGGATTCTTGATTGAATCCCATGATAAGGCAAAGCAGATAGAGGAAGTTATGAAAGAAATGGTAAGAATGAAGGTGTGTGGCAAATATAAATAAACTGTTTGAATGGATGCGAAGGAGAACGTATGGATGATATAGAAGACACTAATTATAAGTTTTATTCCCAAGATATTGAAAATATATGGTATATATTCTTTTGTTTAGCAGATTCAGCATTTTCGTCTGTAGATGTATCTTATGGAAAAAAAGGACCATATATGTTATCCGGAGAGACAATGATGTCAATATGTAAAACCCTAGAGACTATTGATTTTTGTTGTAATAGAGATGCCTATTCGGATGCGTATACTTTATTACGGAAGTGTAGAGATGATTTAATGCAGTATTTATTTGTATTGAATCTTATACAGAACAAACATGGTTTAACGGATGAAGAAGCAGAAAAATTCAACATAAACTCGGAATCTATGATGAAAATGATAGAGTTAGATGTGTCTATATTGGTTTCAGGTGAAAGAAAAACAGACGCAGAACTAGCTATGGAAAAATGGATTTATAATGTATTGGAAAGCTCAGAAAACAATAAGGATAGAAAACAATTTTTTGATACATCAAAATACAAATCATATTTGGTAAGTAATAATGAAAAGGTCAAATATATTTTTGATAATTTTCTTGTAGATAAGTGGTTGAGAGAGGACAGAAAGTTAAATAATTATGTCCATGCGAATGGCATTAGATTTGTAATGGATAATTATATATATCAGAACAAAAAGGAAGATAAAGATAAAGAGCTTATAGAGACACTTCAAAATATTACAGATATATTTTTGAGTTTGTTGTCAGTTATAGATAGTATAAAATTTCATTCTTCGGATTATCTTGATGCTTTAGAAATGGATATGGAACCTCAGGAGGGAAGTCAATATTGGGTATGTCCAATAATTGTTGAATATATGAATGAAAGGTTTGATAAGAAACTATTACAGTATATTCAGAATAATGAAGGAAATGGCATGCAATTTATGGCAGAATATTATGCTGATTAATAAATACAGGAGGCGATTAAATGACAACCGAATTGATGAGAAATTTGCTCACAAATGATGAGAAAATAACAATTGAGTACAAGACATGTCAGCATGGAATACAGGAAGATGTTTATGAAACAGTGTGCTCATTTTCTAATAGATATGGTGGCTATATTATCATGGGCGTAGAAGATGATGGAACACCAATCGGGATTAATAGAAATATGAGTAAAGATATGAGAAAAAACTTTGTTAATCAGCTTAACAATCCTGATAGAATGTCACCTACACTATATCTTTCCATAGAAGAATTTGAATATGAAGGTAAATTATTATTATGGGTGTATGTACCACCAACATCAACTGTCGAAAAATGTATTAATAGAATATATGACAGAAATGAAGATGGGGACATGGATATTACAGATTCACCTATTCAGTTACAAAATATGTATAACAGAAAAAGCAACACATATGCAGAGCATAAGATTTTTCCATATGTTACGAAGGATGATCTTCGTATTGATTTAATGGATAAAGTAAGAAACTTGGCTAAAAGTAAAAATCCGGACCATCAATGGCTTACAATGTCAGATGATGAAATTATGAAGAGTGCCGGATTATGGGAAAAAGATTTTTCATCAGGTATTCAAGGATATAATCTTGCAGGTGTGTTATTGTTTGGCAAAGATGATGTGATAAGGTCTTGTTGTCCTGGATATATTACCGATGCATTATATAGGGTTGAGAATCTAGATAGATATGATGATAGATTGCAGGTAACAACTAATTTAATAGAGGCATATGATCTTTTAATGGAATTTGTTGCAAAGCATACATCAGATAAATTTTGCTTAATCAACAATATTAGCACGAGTATTAGAGGTATTATTTCAAGAGAGGTTATTGGTAATATACTTGTGCATAGGGATTATTCAAGTGCATATCCAGCAAAGGTGATTATCGAAAAGGATTGGCTGAGAACAGAAAATTGGTGTATTCCTAGACGCCATGGAAATATTATGAGTGATGAGTTTACTCCTTATCCAAAGAATCCTTTAATTCAGCAATTTTTTGCTAATATTGGTAGAACAGATACTATTGGTTCGGGAGTAAGAAATCTTTACAAGTATACACCAATGTATTCAGATGGTGGTAAGCCAGAGCTAATTGAAGATGATGTATTTAGAATTAATATACCATTAGACAGAATAGCTGCAGATGAAGCAACAGAACAGAAAACATTATCTGAAAGAGAACAGAAAATTTATAATATGATTTGCGAGAATCTGCATTTATCAGTTGAACAGGTAATGGCAGAATTGGATATATCAAGATCAACGGTGTTTAGAGATTATGCGAAAATTAAGAAAGTAACAGGTGCCGTTTACGATAAAAAGACTTCAACATGGACATTGTAATGAGACAGTCTCAAGTTAGTCTCAACAAAGTCTCATAAATTTTGACACTTTATGAGACTGAAGAAAAATCTAAAAACGTGATAAAATAGGGACTTTTAGCGTGTCGGAAAAACTTAGTCTCAAGTCAGTCTCATTTTTAAGATGAGATTATGAGACTCAGTTGAAACTAAAAATGATTAATGAATTTATATGATTTATCGATTGGAGAAGATAAAATGAATCAATTTCTATCAATAGCATTAAAAACACATTTTGAAAGTCTGAAGGTTGGCGGAAAGGGAGAAAATTATTGGCAATGTTATCAAGCTTTTTTAAAGTACTGTGATATATATGGAGATTGTGATCTTAAGGATTTATTCAATAACAAATTATTAAGGCAGGATATAGTGTGCGCATGTGCGTCATATTATAATTCTAGCGCAAAGGCACATAGAAAAGAGGCAGTTAATAGATTTTTGTCTGCAATCGATTTGTTCTATAAAAACTATATAAAAAAGATGGGTGGTATAGAATGTAGTGCACTTGAAGGTGGATGTAGGAACAATGAAATGATTGAAGATATTGAAAAATGTCTCAATACAAAATTAAAGCAAGAAATATATTGTCCGATAGATGATAAGATTGAAATTGAGATAATAAAAATTTGTAATAATCTAAAAAAGAGTGATTTTTATAAATTCGGTCAGAAGATATTAAGCAACCTTCTCTTAAAATATGGATTTAAACTAAACTTATTAGTAAACTTAAAAAAGGCTGATGTAAATGACATTGATGGAATTATTACAATTAGAAATAAAGATAGTGTAATCAATCTAAGTGTGGATAAGTCAATGGTATCTGATATTAGACAATATAATATGGTACATAGATATCCTAATAGAGAATATTTCTTTTTGAATACAAAGGGAAAGAAGATTACCTCCAGTTCGGCACTGGCTACGATACAAGAAAAATTAGAAGAAGTTAATAACATAAATACAACAACACTTGCATTAAAGGGCGTTTCAAAACTTATTCAGAAAGGGCTGACTCTAAGTGAGATAAAGTATCTTACGGGGTTTGAAACTAAAAAGATAGAGGATGTTTCTAGGTGGTTGATGAATCAGGAAGATGTAGAAAGTGTTATAAATAATAAGCTTAATTTAATTGATATATAATTGAATGCAAAATCATAGACAAAGAAAATAATAAGTAATGAGAATTAGAAATCCTTTTGAGAGATTATCAGATTGGCAGGGAAATTATATAGAATGTCTCAGTAGAGCATGTGTAATTTTGGAAGTAGGATTAAAGTTTGCATCAGAAAATTCAGGGAGTTTATTATAGTAATGCCGAATCTGAACTATGATATTCCTCAAGATTTTGAAGAAAATGAGATAAGGTCCGAATTTGCAAGAACAAGAATGCAGATTATTTCGATACAAATAAAGAAATAAATAGTTCTATTGCAGCAAAATTATTGAAAGTGGAAATAAAGAAGTCGGAAAAGGATAAAAGATGAAAGTAAAATTAGAAGACATAATCGAGGCAATGGAATTTGCCAATATGGAAACAGAATATTATTATGATACCCACAATGAAAAAGTTCTGATGATTTTTGATGGAATGGTGGATGGTGATGACAATCCGGAACTCTTCGAAGATATTAAAGAGGGATTTGTCGAGGATTATATACCTTTACCGGGACAATACAATATCAATGAGTATCGAATAATGGAAGAGTTTATATACGAACTTCCAGCGGGAAAGAATCAAGATGTATTGGCAAGGACGCTTCAGGGAAGAGGTGCTTTTAGAAGATTTAAGGATAAATTGTATGACTTAAATCTGGAGAAAAAGTGGTACCAATATCGTGAAGAAGCTTATGAAAAAATAGCAAGGCAATGGTCTGAAAGACATAAGATTGATATTGTTGAATGAAAGAAAGAGGTGTTGCTATGATACCCACAGAAGATATTATACCAACAGTGAAAAATACGATTACTGCATCAATTAAATGTAACACCCATCGGGGATACATTGGTTGGAGCAGTTGCGATAATATTTGTATGGATATGCATGACTGTCTTGATATGTGTGCTGAGACTTTAGCAATAAGTGGTTATATGGTTGCACTTGAGTCGGCTACATATATTTTGGTATCTGGTGTTAAGTTAGCATCTCATGCAGATAGTAGTTCGGGAATGCTTACAGACGTTATCATGTGTACATACGAATTAATAGAAAAATGCGCAAAAGAAGTCGAAAAACAGGATAAACAGATGCGAGACCAAGCACTTGCATTGATTATAAAAGAGGCAAAAAAGAGTGTTTTTGATGGTTGGACTGACTGGCGTTATGATTTGCTGAAATGTGGGATTTGCCTATGCGACGAAAAGAGTGCAAAGAAGCTTGAAAAGGTTTTGGATACCCTTTTGGAAATTTCACGGGAGGATTATTACCCGGAATATACGAAAAAAGAAGATTTGATTGTAAGATACCTTTTACATAGACATTTATATGGCAAAAAGAATACACAGAAGGAACTATATCAGAATATTGCAATAAATGAACTCCGTATTATTGCTATCAAGGATGCTATGGAAGATAAGAATTATGATGAAGCAGAGAAACTTTGTTTAGAGAAAGCAAACGCAGAAGAGACATGGCATTATCATAGTAGCGATTCGAAAGATTGGAATAACGTGCTATATGACATATACAAGACAGCAAACAACACGGAAAAGCAAATCGCACAGGCAAAAAAACTGCTATTAATGGGAAATGAGAAGTTCTGGGATGTTTTGAAACAGATTTATAAAGAGCACGGTGCATGGAATGAGAATTACGAAAGCTTATTAGATGAATTAAAGAATAGCAAGCGAACTGTTTGCTATCGTAGTGTTCTTATTTCTGAAAATGAAAAGAAGAGATTGCTTGATGATGTAATGGAGAATCCGTATGATTTGTTTTATTATGGAAAATATTTGGTAAAGGATTATCCGGAGCAGGTATATGAGTTATGTTATAAGGAAATAAGTGAGAGTTGTGCTCTGGCAAAGGATAGACGAGAATATAAAAAGATAACAAAGAATATTGCACAGCTTATAAAATGGAAGGGTAATGATACTGCCAAGTTATTAATTGAGGAATTGAAGCAGAGATATCCAAGAAAAACAGCATTGTTGGATGAATTGGAGAAGGTGGAGAAGAAATTGTAATTCAAATAAAATACTGGAATTTTAACATAGTCTCACCAGTCTCAAAATATTCTTGAGACTGGTGAGACGTAGATGAGACTAACCCCAATAAAATGCTCTTTTAATTTTGGGAAAATCAATTAAATTCATTCATAGCATTCACATATTCCTGTAATCCATTAGGTTTGCAAGCCAATTCAGCATAAAGCAGAGGGCTTTCCTGTGCCAGCCGATATAGATATGCAATATCATCCGATGTATCAAGCAAGACAGATGAATTACATTTTTTGCAACTGATAGTAAGAGGCGTGCCCGTATATGTATTATTGAGGGCATTAACAATAACGGAATTTGTATCAGGTTCATACATACCAAACAGGTAACAAGGCTTATTTTGTTTCATGGTGTTCTCCTTCCCACAGATACTTAGCACCATCAAGCAGATCAATGATGGCTGTAAGCATATTGTTATAATCGGTCTGTAGTTCCTTGATTTCATTGCTTGTAGGGAGATTGTTTAAAGTTTGGTGCTCACGGCATTCAGTAAATGTTTTCTGCATTTCAAGCAGTTGCAGATACAGAGCATTAACAGTCTGCACAAGAGGATATATAGTTTCTTTCTTGCCGACAACGCAGATGCGGTTATAGATGCAGGAACGGACAAAGTAATCTTTTTTCATCATGCCACTGGCAAGGATGCGGGTTTCGATTTGTTTGCGTTCAGCATCGCTGATTCTAAAACTTATAGTTGGATGTTTATGTTGATTGCTCATAGAAAAGCTCCTTTCATAGTGGGTGTGGCAGCAGGCACAGTTAATCACCCGCAAGCCACATTTGATTATTCGTTTTTAGTAGTAAAAGTAGATTATATCTGCCATGGATTTCGTAGATGCAATATTGAATAATTGCAACTAATTTGCTACTAAAGTTTTTGAAAACGATATGAAAAGAGTAACATTAGATGAAACAGATGAGGTGAAATGCCGCATAAAATCAGCATTTTTGATTTGATGATACTTCCTTGGGGAAGAGTTTGAGTAATGAAAAAAATCTGAGAACCCGCATAAACAGGGCGTTTGAGAGACATCAAGGTTCTATTTGATAACAAAATGATAACACTGGAAACCATGCATTTATTCTTGCGTGAGCCGGAGGTTATCAGGTAAATATTATTTTTGACCAACATAAAAAGGTCTTACCGAATTGAGTGAAATCAGTTTGGTAAGGCCTTTTTTGCTGGTTTTTTATTTTTTCACGTTGGGATAGTTATACCGCCATTGGTCGTATTCTTCTTTCGTGATCTCCCCGGATTCCAGTTTTGCAGATTGTTCCTGCCATTCGTGGAACATATCAAACATAGAAAGGTAGGTGGTACCCTTGGTTTTATCAAGCCGCAGGCAGAGTTCCCCATCAATCTCGCCGATATGCAGACCGTAGAGGTCTTCTAGTGCAAACAGCGTGTGCATGAGTCCTACATAGCTGTCAATATCCGGGATAGCCAGTGCATGGGGAGATACCTCGAAAATATCAGCCAGTGCATTGAGATATTTTTCTTTCGGGCTGCGTGCCCCTTTTTCGTACTGTGCAATACGGACATCTGCCTGCATATCGCTGAAGCCAAGCTGCTGTCCAAGGTACTTCTGCGTGAACCCATGCAGAAGTCTGAAATGATGGATTCTTTCACCAATCGCCATAACTATCGCTCCTATCTGTTGTTGATAGAAAAAGTATAGCATAAAAGTATAGTGCCGACAAGGAGAACTGATACAAAAAAGTATAGAATTTTTATTTACGGATGCTTGACCAATACAAAAAAGTATAGTAACATATAACCAATACAGAAATGTATAGTAAAAACAAAGGAGGATTTATCAATGGAAAAAATGTTTATGAGAGTGGATGAAGTGATGGAGGCATTGGAGGTTTCCGAATCCTATGCGTACAAGCTGATTAAAAGGCTGAACAGGGAGCTGGAAGCGATGGGATGCCAGACTATCCCCGGTCGAGTTGACCGCAAGTATTTTTACCAGCAGTTCTATGGAACTAAATCATATGATGGGAGGGGCTAAGAATGGCAGTTTACAAGAATGAAAGCAATAACACATGGTACGTTATGACAAGGTATCAGGACTGGACAGGAGAGCGCAAGCAGAAATGCAAGCGTGGCTTTAAAACGAAGCGGGAGGCAATGGAATGGGAGAATCAGTTCCAACTTCAGAAAAGAGCAAGTGTCAATATGACGATGGAAAGCTTCTGCAAATTATATGAGGAGGATGTAAAGCCAGGTATGAAGAGAAGTACCTGGCTGACAAAGGAAAGTATTATCCGTAGTAAAATCATCCCTTATCTGGGTCAGAGGAAAGTATCTGAGATTACCGCCAAGGATGTGATTGATTGGCAGAATGCCATGCGGAAATTGAAAAATAAGTCGGGGAAACCGATTGCCCCAACGTATTTGAAAACTATTCACGGACAATTAAGTGCGATTTTCAACCATGCAATGAAATTCTATGATCTGGCAGCCAATCCGGCGCAGAAAGCAGGAACAATGGGTGCAGAGGAAAGTAAGGAAATGGAATTCTGGACGAAAGAAGAGTATCTAAAATTTTCCGAGACAATGATGGACAAACCGATTTCCTATTATGCATTTGAACTGCTCTACTGGTGCGGAGTCCGTGAAGGCGAACTTCTCGCCCTTTCTCCTTCGGACTTCAATTTTGAGAAGAGAACCCTGCGGATCAATAAGTCTTATCAACGCCTGGAGGGGGAGGATGTGATCTCTACCCCAAAGACCAAGAACAGCAACCGGATTGTAAAGATGCCCCAGTTTTTATGTGATGAGATGCAGGACTTTTTCAAACAGTATTACAGCCTGCAGCCGGATGACCGGATTTTCCCGGTAACGAAATATTATCTCTCCCACGAGATGGACCGTGGCTGTAAAGAAAGCGGGGTAAAAAGAATCCGGGTACATGATCTCCGTCACAGCCATGTTTCACTATCACAGGGTTATTTCTAGGACAGTCTAGCTGACTGTCTCAGATAACCCTTTTCCTTTTGCCTCTCGTTCTGCCTTTTCACGTTCATATTTTCGTCTCATATAAGTACGATTCCATGCACGTTTACGGCGTTTACGTTCTTCTTCTTTTATCTGTTCGGGAGTAAGCTCTGGCATCGGGACATCCAGTTTTCCCACATACTTGAGATAAATATCTATCTGCTGGATTCTGTCCCCGGTAGATTTGTCTGCTTCGTGTACTACGATTTTATCAACAAATTCATGGATCATAGGAGTAGTAAGCTCTGTAAAATCTGTAAACTTGCGTACCAGTTCAATAAACTTATCTACATTATCCGCATTTTCCTGATATTCGTTCAGGGAACGTTCCATAGCTTCCACTGATAATTCCAATTCACATTGTTCTGCTTCGTAGTCAGCCAAAAGCATTTCAAATCGCTTGTCACTTAACTTCCCGTTTACATTGTCCTCATAGATTTTCTTTATGAGGGTGTTTAGTTCTTTGATACGTTTCTGCTCTCTGGAAAGCTGTTTTTTCAGTGTCTTTGCTTCGCTTTCCTGTTGGAGTTCTGTGGCACTGCGAACCTTTTCGATAAATTCCACTTCATGCTCTTTTACATAACTGCTGGTAGCCTTAATGGTTTCCAAAAGCAAATCACGGACAACATCCGTGCGGACATGGTGTTGTGTACACCTATTCTCAAACTTGCTTTTCGCTTTGCTGTAAGTGGAGCAGGTGTAATTGTCCTGTGCATTGGTATACTTTCCGGTAGGATTTCCATCTTTATCTTTCTTTTCGTAACCACCGGTACGGTGATTGAACATCTTGGCACCACAATCCGCACAATATATCAGTCCGGTTAAAGGATTGATGTCACCCTTTTTGTTGGGGCGGTGCTTCGTTTCACGGATTTTCTGAACAGTAAGCCATGTTTCTTCGTCCACAATCGCTTCCTGAGTATTCTCAAAGATAACCCAGTCCTCCGGTGAATTATGCACAGAATGTTTATCCTTGTAGGATTCCTTTTTGGTACGGAAATTTACTGTATGCCCCATATACTCAGGTTTTTTTACAATATCTGAAACAGTGGTGGCAGTCCATGTGTATGGTCTGCTCATGTCACAGCTTCCCCGGCAGGTTCCAAGCCCTTGCTTTGCAAGGTAATAGGAAGGTCTTTCGACTTTTTCATCCTTCAGAATCCTTGCTACCTGCATCGGTCCGTTTCCATCCATGATAAGCTGATAAATACGTCTTACCACAGCGGCAGCTTCTTCATCAATAATCCAAAGGTCTGGGTCATCAGGGTCTTTCTTGTAGCCGTAGATTGCGTTACTTGTCAGATGCTTTCCATCCATCCCCTTGTTATGAAGTACGGACTTGATTTTCCGGCTGGTATCTCTTACATACCACTCATTCATAATGTTAAGAAACGGGGCAAATTCGTTACTGCCATCGTTTAAAGCACTGTCCACATTGTTGGAAATGGCAATAAATCGCACATTTTTCTTTCGAAACAGCACTTCCGTATAAAAGCCTACTTCAAGGTAATTACGTCCGATACGGCTCATATCCTTTACGATAACGCATCCTACAGTGCCATCTTCAATATCCGCAAGCATACGCTTCCAGTCCGGTCTGTCAAAATTGGTTCCCGACCATCCGTCATCCGTATAATGACGGAGATTGGTAAATCCCTGCTTGGTTGCAAATCTCTCCAGCATCTTTTTCTGGTTTACGATACTGTTGCTGTCACCGCTTTGCTCATCATCACGGGATAATCTCTCGTAGAGTGCAGTGATTTTGTTAAGTTCCGGTTGTTTTGTTTTCATAAGATTCTCCTTTCAAAACAAACAACCAGCTTATCTGTGGTTTTATTCTACCACGAATAAGCTGGTTTGTGTAAAAATAATTATTGTCTCACTAATAGGAGAAATCCGAAAGAAAATCGGAACTGTTCTTGTAAATTCCTAATTTCTCGAATTCAGAGAAATCAGGGACTACATGCAGATGACTCTTGATAAACAACATCAGTTTTATAGGCTATGTTACTCTATTTTTTCAAGCCAAACAAAATACTGATTATCGTATTCTTATCTATTATATAACAAGCACTACACGTCACAATTGTTGATATCGCAAGAGATAAAACAAAATTGTATATACATCCTACACCTGTCAAAGAAATAAAATACTGACACAAAACAACTATCGGAAAATGAACTATATAGAACACATATGATAATTTTGAACAGTAGCTGCTAATCGTATTTGAGTAATCTAGATACGTTTTTCCAAAACAAATCAATGCTGGAATTCCTGTCGCAAATGATATGTAATTACAAATGTTGTTTAGTAATTCGTAATCTCCAATATACACAAACAAAATAGCATTCATTGTCGAAGATATAACAAATCCAGCTATAAATAACCACTGTATGCTCACAAGTTTTTCTATAAAGTCTTGTTTGCTAAACAAATAATATCCAAGCAAATATACACATAAATATGTGGGAATTCTCTTTCCTAAAAACGATATATCAAACGAAGCAATTGCAAGTATAATATTCATACAGTTTATGACAAGTTTAACATTCCTATTATTCTTGCTTAAGTAATCAATAACCCTAATCACTCCACAACTTATGCAAGAGATAATAATTAATACTGCTATAAACCAAAAGTGTCCAAGTGTAAATCCACCATCATACCCTGTTAAATCTGTAATCCTAGTAAAATATACCGAATAATGTTCAAAATAATTTCCATCGTATCCATTATGTGATTTGTCAGCGATAAAACTTAATATTGGATTGATAACTGTAATTCCAAATAATAATGGTATCCCTAATCTTTTAAATCTTTCTTTTATAAAATCTGAACAACCTCTTTTCTTTATTGAAAATGATGCAGATATTCCGGCAAATAAAAACATTAAAGGCATGAACCATGGCGATATAAACACTACTATTGAAGCAATAGGATTAACGCTTTGGAAAAATATATAATTCGCTTCTCCCCAAGAATTGTAAGATATGGCTAAATGATATATTATCAACAGGGATACAGTAACAGTTCTTAAATTGTCTATATAATTAACTCGTGATTTCATAAATTTATCTTTCTCCTTGCTTAGGGAAATTGGAATTTTTAATCCTTTGTCAATCCCTTGACCATCTTATCAAAATCAGATTCGATTGGCTGTGTCTTATTAAAGATGTCATATTCCTGATATGCTTTCTCCACTGCCTGTTTATGGGAAATGCGCCCATTATCCTTCAAAATATCATATCTACGGAATTCAAGAAATTCATTTACACTTTTGGAGAATTCCTCCATCGTGAAAACATTCTCCCGTTCAATCAAATCCTCTATATAATCAAAATACCCTGTAACAGCACGTTCCAATTGACGAATCTGTTTTTCGTCCAAATAGTTTTTGGCAATCGGGGTATCGGATTTGAGAATACGACCATCGGGAGCATTTTTCCATGTGGTCAAGCCCATATTCTCTTTGGTGTGATCAGCCTGAATGTACACAATTTCAGCCGCAGTCTTGCCGGTAATGGCATAATGAAATTTGTTCTGTATGGTAGCATAGAAACGATATGTGATATCGGAATCTTTATCATAATCAATGCTGCACTCTGCAAAGATATCGGTTATCTGTTGCCATATTCTGCGTTCGCTGGCACGGATGGAACGGACTCTTTCCAGCAACTCACGGAAATAGTCTTTGCCGAAAGCTGTCTTTCCCTGTTTCATGCGTTCATCATCCATTGCAAAACCTTTTATCATATATTCCTTTAGAATATTGGTTGCCCAGATACGAAACTTGGTTGCTTGAATGGAATTCACTCTGTATCCTACGGAAATGATGGCATCCAGATTGTAATAATTAGTAGGTGAATATTGCATATTATCCGCAGTTTTTCCGTGTGGGTTGGGTGTTGCAATTTTTGCAACAACCAAAGACTCATCTAATTCACCAGTTTCAAAAATATTTGACAAGTGGCGGCTGATGCCGGATTTATCAATACCGAATAATTCAGCCATGGCTTTTTGTGTCAGCCATATTGTTTCGTCTTTTATTAAGGCACTGACGGTCACATTATCATCTTCGGTCCTGTACAGTACCATTTCCATCTGTTTTGTAATATCTGTATTCATAAAAAGCCTTCTTTCTGTTGAGGGATGATAAGGAACTACTTATTTTTCGTCTTTATCCTTCGCCGACTCTTATACACATTATACTGGTTCTTACATTTTGCACTACAGAATACACTGTTTGGTCTTCCTGCTACAAATGCATTGCCGCAATGCTTACATACCTTCAGTGTGGACTTTTCATCTGTAATCATAAAGGAAAACATCATCTGCACACCCAGTAGCAGGGAGTGGAAGTCCCACACGATCGTCGGGCGGTCAAGCAGTTCTATGTGGTAGGTTGGTGCAATTCCACCAAATGCCGCCATGCCCTGACGGTAGAGCTGCTTCTGCATATCATCCAGCATATCGAAGTCCTGATAGTACAGAAAACTTGACATAAAAGTAAATGCCCAGTCCTTGAATAAGGTTACAAGCCAGTCATACCTTTCTGCATATTCCTTCTGGAAACTCATAAGGACTGCCTGTGGCTTGTTTTTCAAGGCCATAATCAGAGCAATCATTTCTATGTTGTCAGTACTCCATGAGGATTCCATTCCTCTTTTTCGGAAATCTATCTTGTCAAAAGGAAAGAAGCAGGAGAGATAGTTTTCCGTGGTCATGCTTTCCTCTTTGATGAAATGGTTCTTTGGAAGATAGACAGCTTCATATGTGATAAATTCCGGTGTGGTAGGAAGTGCAGTCATAAATCCGAGCAGACCGTAACAGGTAACAAAATCCATAATGGCATCCTGCAGTTGTTCCTTTGTATTCTTTTTATCCATACACATAAGCCCCAAATTTACAGCCTTTAGTACCAACTGTTCCGAATCCTTTAGTGGATCATAAAGGGATGGTTGGGCATCCGGTGCAGGTGTGATATAGAGCGTACCTGCCTTGTCTTCTTTCCATTCATATTTGTCATATCGTACCCAGTTGGAGCTGGTGTTCTTAAAAAGGTTAATCATAAAAACCTCCAATCTGTTCTTTCTATTATGTAATCTGAATTATCAAAAAATATATTACTATCATACCAAGCCCGCTCGGTAAGGTCAAATGGTATTTGAAATAGTATGGAAAAACACGATAAGTACAGCTTTACAAATGACATATATTGAACTGCTATATTTTCTTTTTATCTGTAATCAGGGATTTATAACTGTCATAAAATAGCTGTTCTTCCTTTGTCAGGGATATTTGGTTATCAATCCTTTGTTGCAATATTTGAATAAAGGATTTTCGAAGCTTCCTAAACATGGTGTCACGGATTTTACGGATGTTTCTGTCCGTCTGCTTTCTAAAAGATGCAATCATCTGACAGGAGTATCCACGGATGGCAAGCTGATACAAAAGCTCTTTTTGAACATCCTTCAATGCAAAAATTGCTTTGGAAATATCCGCATCTGTCACAAGCTCATGCATTTCAAAAGGGCAGTTAAAAACAGCATCCAGAAAATCACCTTTTTGAATCTGCTTTTGGTAAACATGCTGAATGGGAGCAGGAATGACGATCTCATCCGGTGACATTCCCCATTCAAGAGGAACATCCGATCTTCCTATTTCATGGTAGCGTTCCTTACGTTCCCGATTGGCATCCAGCCTGTTCCACCAGGTGATAACATTCTGAAAATCTTCTTCCGTTCTTGCGGCATCCTCCAGACGGGAAAGTGCTTCCCGTTCCAGTTCCCGTTTTAGCTTTTTCCTTGTTGATGTTTCCGGTATCTCCGGTGCAGCCGATTTAGTTTCTTTTTCAAGTTCTATTTCAAGGAGAGCGGTTTGTTCCTGTTCAAGGGCTTCCGCTAATTCGTTTTCCATTATTTCTTCTTCAAAAAGATCAGATGTATCTTTCTTCAACAGGAACCCACCACCCTTTCAAAAATTATTTTTCAAACTTTTCAAAAAACAGTTCCGTTTTCTGTTTGTATTTCTCCTATTGGTGAGGAAGTAATCTTATTTGTTAAAAACAGATTACTTAATTCAACAGAAGGGAGCTGGATTTTATGAAGATTTGCGTTATCCACTGCCGCAATCCTACAGGTCTTAAATTAAATTATACCAAACAAATGTTCTTGTATCAAGTGGGAGGTGAATTTTTATGGAGCAGGCAGTAAAAACAGAACAGGGGATGTCTTCTTTTACCAAAAAGATAGGGCAGACCACCTTCAGGGTAAATGTGTATTTTGCAGAAAATACCACGGCTACTTTTGAAGATAAGCTTTTGCATCTAATGGAAAATGACATTGCGAAACGCAAGGTAAGTACACCGGATGCAGAAGAACAGACAAATACCAATCATTATTTTTATGGCTGATATATATCAGTAGGAAGGAGTTTTATATGGGTAAATCTACAAGAACCTACGAAGAAAGAATTCTGGAAAAGGATTCTAGAATTGAGAAACTTGCACAGGAGTTAAAACATCTGGAGGCACAGAGGAAGCAGCTACAGAAACGCCAGAAGGAGGAAGAACGGAAAATCCGTACCCACCGTCTGATAGAAATTGGTGCGGCTGTGGAGTCGGTGCTGGGAAGATGTATTGAGCTTGAGGAAATCCCTAAACTGATTGCATTTTTAAATAAACAAGAGATGAATGGAAAGTTTTTCTCAAAGGCAATGCAGAAAAGTCCGGATACGGACATTATTAGGGAAGAGGTTGGGGAGTCAGGTGTTTCCTGATTCCCTTCTTTCTTTAGATAGAAGGGCGCACTTATAGACAGGCAGAGCCTGTCTCTTGCGCGCGCTCTGCGAGGCAAATGTGAGAAGAATTTCTAAGCCTGCCAAAAACACAGGCAAAGAAATTCTAAGTCTCACATAGGAAGAATGCCAAATGCAGGCATTCTTCCATATGGAATATGCACTTTTTACGAAGGAGGATTTGCACTATGGCAATTTATCATTGCAGTATAAAAATCATCGGCAGGAGCGATGGAAAATCGGCAGTTGCTTCTTCTGCCTACCGCTCCGGCGAAAAGCTCATGGATGACCGCACAGGTCTTGTCCATGACTTTACGAAAAAACGTGGTGTGGTATTTACAGAAGTTGCACTTCCGGCACATTCTCCGCCGGAATACGCTGACCGGAATGTATTATGGAATGCGGTGGAAATGATAGAAAAGAAATCCAATGCACAGCTGGCAAGGGAAATAGAAGTGGCACTTCCAAAGGAACTTTCCAGGGAATGTCAGATTGAAATTGTAAGAAGGTATGTGCAGGATAATTTTGTTTCCGTTGGCATGTGTGCCGACTGGGCATTGCATGATAAGGGTGATGGCAACCCCCATGCTCACATTATGCTGACCATGCGTGGCATAAAATCCGATGGCACATGGGCACAGAAGGAAAAGAAGATTTATGCCCTTGATGAAGAAGGAAACCGCATTCCACTCATTGACCCAGCTACCGGAGAGCAAAAGCTTGGTAAACGGAATGAAAAGCTGTGGAAACGCATTACCGTAGAACAAAACGACTGGAACGACCAAAGCAAAGCAGAAATCTGGAGAAAATCATGGGCAGATATTTGTAATGAATATCTGTCTTTGGAACAGCAGATTGACCACAG